>ERZ795060.511-NODE-511-length-52519-cov-7.449222_pt1 | contig 52519 bp, 39 predicted proteins | sample MGYA00375144_ERZ795060 | MGnify/ENA primary metagenome ERZ795060 (study PRJEB30189, sample SAMN05720157) | activated sludge metagenome | isolation source: anaerobic digester from wastewater treatment plant | place: Japan | collected 2015-05-15 ... | reverse complement strand
GTACAATATGTAATAGCGTTCCATACTCTTTACCCATTAACTTGAACTGAAAAGGAGGCCTAACGAGCACACTAATGGGTTGCTAAGACTGTTTTTTTCCTTAGAAAACATCTTTTGAGGAAATAACTGAACAACAGTTTCAAGAGGTGGAACACGCGCTTACAACAAACCAAGAATGCGGATTGAGGTTTTTAACCCCTAAAAGAAATGATGAATAAAATTTATTTAACAAAAAAGTTGTATTTACAGTAAAAATCTATGTATGTGCAGCGTTACAGTTCAAAATTTTGGGCCACAAAGAGGGTGTCGTTAAATGTAACAATGTCAACTCCCGGAATCTTATACCTCACCAAATATCTATATATACTTTTATAATAATATTTTACTTGAGTCCAATAAATATCTCTCTCAAAATCTGGCATTTTTTTAGTATCGTGCCATTTATCAGAAATGTCTTGCCTTATTTGAGTACGATCCGAATTAAACATACGAGCACCTAAATAGTCGAGATAACAATACTCATAAGAAATTCGCTCTGCTTCACCAGTTTTTATTTGATTTTCACTTAATTTTGATAAATTCAAATCTCTGTTAGTCAGAAACTTAAAATATTTAGTCGGCGGAATTCCGTATGGTTCTTTGGGCCTTCTAAGCGAGTAAGTTCCCAAGCTAATTAAATAATATAGCTTTGAATAGTTCTCTTTATACCACAGATTATCGGCTGTGTCAAATTCAAACTCTAAAAGCAATCCGTTTACCGACTCAAAAGAATCAATTACTTCATTTGTGCTTAATTCAAGTGGTGTCCATAAATCGGCTACATTGAACATAACACTATTTAAATAGGAATTTAGTGTTTTTTTCGGAAAAAATCCATTAAATTTTTCCTCAAATGTATTATACTGACTGGTTCTAAAGTAATAAGCATAATATGTTACGCTTTTGCCCGTGGTTTTATTTTTCTTAAATAATTCAAATTTGTATATCTGCTCATTAATAAGGTTCTTGGGCATATCATATTCAACCAAAAGTGATTTTTCATTATAAATAGCAGGAACCACAAACTCTCCTTCTTTTCCTTTAATTTTAACAAGAAGTTCATCATTTTCCGAAAAAACAGGGGGTATAAATAGATCTCTTCTATTCCTTTTTAATTTTATCAGTCCCTTGGGATATTCGTTTTTAAGAAAATGATATTGATTTTCCAACGGATAACAAACCTGTATATCTAGTGAATCTAAATATAATGGAAGTTCTTTTGTTATGCATGATATAATAAAAATGCAAGAAGCATTATTACTATTTTTAGTATATAGTTCCCATGTCTCATTCTTTTTAATATACCAATGTGTATGAATTTTTACCTCAATTTTTGAATTGGGTAAAAAAAGTATTGAAGGTTCAAAATATAAAGTATCATAATTTTCTGTCCATTTTTTATTACCTTCCACAACTTTACCATCTTGCAATACTTCTATATAATCGATACTTGTCATAAAATTATAGCCATTATAATATATAGGCAGTTTTAACTTGTAATTAAATGCTATCGTTAATCCTGAAAAAGAACTAATAGTATCTCCTTCAAGAACTTTAGGAGTAACCGTAGGGAGATTCGGATACGTTTCCTGATTTGACTCATCGTCAATCTCCTTCTTACAGCCGTAAAAGACAACAATTGCAATAAATAATAGCTTAAACAAACTAAAAATTTTAGTTTTCATACGAAAATATTTTTAATGGGCGTAAGGAACTCACTTGTAATATGTTTTGTGCCATAAATTCAAGCAAGTAAGAAAAATTATTTTCATTCTCGTTTGTGAATACTGCCATACATGCCCGTTGCATACAAAGATTTTTTTACGCTTACCACTAATGAGTGTTCGCCAAAGTTCTTTTAGCACAATTTTTAAATATAGCCTGTGTAATTCAATATCAAAAATAAATTTTTTTTAAATTGCTTGTATCAAATGAAACTTTTTTTATAGTATGTATAATAAATCACTAAAACTTTGCATTAATGCACCAAAGTAGTTGATAATCTTATTTTTCATACTAACAATCCTCTGGCAGTAATATTGCAGGTGCAAAATGCTTATAGGTAGAAGGTTCACGCTGTTGGCATAGCCTCGTCGAATATTTTTTCAAAAAACTATTTTGACCCTGAATCCTTCTAAAAAAGATCATTATTTTGAAAATTCTCATGTGCTTTTAATTATTTCAGTCTGTAAAATTGTCAACTGTAGTTGTTGCTATTCTCAAAAGCAAATACTTTCCAACATCGATTATTAGCTAAAACATAACTATATGCAGGTAAAAAACCTAACAACAAAAAAGTTACCACACAAGAAAAGCATTTTTTTAAAATAGAAAACCAAAAATATCTTAAAATTTGTTACAAATACTTTAACTTTTATCGCATCGTGTAAAATTTCTTTTAAAAAAAATTTATATTTCGCAAGATTTGTGCAAAAATGCCCCATATAATATATTTCTGCAAAACAGGCTATTTTAGCTGACTTCATAGCGAGTAGTTGAAGTCAGCAATAACCTACCATGTTAAACTTAAACACTCAAAAAAATAGAATTAACCTTTAAATAACCTAACTATGAAAACATATTATTCTTTATTCATACAAAAAAGATGATAACCTTCAACAATTAAACGCCAACTACTGCGACACTACACGCATGGTACCTTTCTTTTATGTTGCGAAAGGAGATAGTATTCCAAAACATATTCATCGTCAAAAGCCTGCAATCAATAGCAATGAAGCTGTTATTTTATTTTCAACCATTAATAACAATTGCTATAATTAAAGAAAAAAGGAGTCACTGATGGCGCAAACTGCTCATGCATTCAAAAGATCCTGTTATCTATCCTATGTTTCTATCAGAAGGAATAAAGCTGTAGGAAATGTTTTTGGGACGACCTAAGTAGAATTACAGTAGATTAGAATGAGAAAATGAAGTATGATATCATAAGCAAAAAGATGTATGAAGAAAATAGCAATTAATTTCTTGTTGGTGCTCTTCACCAGCGCAGTCTGGTCACAAACTCATAAAAAAATTTTCGGTTATATTACCGATATAGCAACAGGTGAGCCCATAATTGGATCAACCATATGGTTCAAACAAGGTGATGTGGGCACCCATACCAATTCACAGGGGTACTACAGTTTACCGGTAAAAAAACTACCCGACACCTTAATGATTAGCTGCATAGGCTACCAAACGCTTCGAGTTCCCCTAACGCAAGTCAACGATAGTGTATTAAGCTTTACGCTGAGGCTCGATACCATTGAAGCAGTCATAATAAAACGTCCTTTGCCAGATTACCTCCAGAAGTCGCAAACAAGCCTTGAAATGCTTTCATCTCGTGACGTAAGAATTCTTCCCTTAATTGTAGGCGAGTCGGACATTACCCGTACAGTACAAACATTACCAGGAGTGTCCCCTGGCACCGAAAACACTTCGGGTTTTTTTGTTCGAGGTGGCACGCAACACCAGAACCTGGTCCTAATTGATGGTGTACCACTTTACTATGCTTATCATTTGTACGGTTTATTTTCAGTATTTAACACCGATGCTATTAACACTGCCCAATTTTATCGTGGTGGAATACCTGCCCAATACAATGGTAAATTATCTTCTGTACTCGATATCAATATGAATGAGGGGAATAATCAACGAATTTCAGGTCAGGCAACCCTTGGCATATTGACTACCAAAATGCTCCTCGAAGGTCCGTTAATTAAAAACAAAACCTCTTTTGTGGTGACTTTGCGCCGTTCGATGTTTGACCTAATGCCCCAAAACATTACAAATAGTATGGTATGGACGAGCATGGTGGAGAAATTTCAGAACAACATAAAAGAAACACCCCAATACTACTTTGTCGATTACAGTGCTAAAATATCACACCAGATAAACAATCGTAATAGCATACATGTAAGTTATTTTAATGCATACGATAACTATACTGGAAATACCTGGATGAATAATCAGCGTTTACACTGGGGAAGTTCACTATTCTCACTACGGTGGAAAAGCATACTGTCGGCAGGCACTTTTTGCACAACTACCTTTTATGAAACAAACTATGCATATGTCAATACCACTTATTTAAACGAAGATCAATTAAATCAAAATTATTATACCCTCTCTTCGCACATTACTGAACGATCGGCCTCTACTGCGTTTGAATCAATTTTCAACCAACATAAATTACGCTATGGCGGACAGTTCTCCTGGTATCAATTACAACCCAAAACTAGCAGTAAATATTATATTTCGGGACAAGCGAGCAGCATTGACACGGTCATCAAAGTTGATTTTTCAATGCAGGAACAAAATCTATTTTTAGAAGACGTGATTAATCCTTTACCGAAACTTACTCTACAATTGGGATTTAACATAAATTATCATCATGCTAACAACCAGCATTTGCTTTCTTTTCATCCTCGTTTTTCAGTGGGCTACGAAGTCATACCCAACTTAACGCTTAAAGGTTCCTTTACCTCGCTGGTACAGCCCCTACATGTGATACCAACCAACAACCTTGGCTTGCCTTCTGATGTATGGATCCCTTCACAAGGAACAATTCGTCCAGCAGAAGCTAATCTTTATGTACTGGGTTTGACATACAGCCCAGGGCAACAGTGGGATATTGGAATTGAAGCTTATTACAAAAACATGAAAAAAATCCTCATGACACACCAAAATGAATTTGTATATGCCAATCCCAGCCGATGGGAAAGGCTGGTCGAATCAGGAACTGGAACCAGTAAAGGTATTGAATTGATTATTAGCAAGAAATATGGAAAATTCAATGGTTGGTGCAGTTATACCCTTTCAAAGACCGATCGCACCTTTCCAAACATCAATTTTGGTAGAACATTCCCCTTCGATTTCGACCGTCGCCATGTGGTGAATCTGGTTGCCTTTATTCAGCTCAGCCGTAAAATTAAAATCGGTACCACATGGACATGGATGTCGGGACAACCTGTAACCCTTTCTGTTCAAAGTATTCTTGACAATACAAGAGGAAATTTTTCAGAAATTGACTATTTACCCAGCCTTAATAATCAACTATTACCAAACTATCACCGTCTTGATGTAAATATGAATTACCAAACGCAACTCAAAAAAATAGGTCTTGAGTTCAATATGGGAGCATACAATGTTTATAACCGTCCAAATCCTATTACAGCATATCGAAAGCCTGAAGGTATTAAGGTTATCGGACTTCTTCCATTCTTTCCATTTTTTAACATCACTTTAAAATACTAGCAACATGTTGGTTACAAAAAATAACAAGCAAACGATAAGCGTCAAATTTTTTCTAACATTACTTTTTGTTATGCTTATTTCTTTTACGGGATGTAAAAAAGAATTTTTACCGAACATTGGATCAATACCACCATCCGACCTTTGTCTTTCGGGATTTGTTACACCCGATAGTATTTTTTTGGTAATGAGTCGTAGTCTTCCTTATAATTATCCTCTTGATAGTTCTAACCATTTTCTATTAAAAGATACAGGGGTTATCTGGATTGAGGAAGATGGAATATTTTTCGATACCTTACAGCCAAAGTTTAAACAATTGACAAATCCCGACGGAAGTCCAACCTATACCTACTATTATACAACAAACAAGAAACCTACTGAGGGAAAGTCGTATCACATTTATGCACAATACCCAGGTTTTCAACAGGTAGAAGCCACTGTTTATCTTCCCCATAAGGTATCTATCCTACAGGTAGATACTATAAGTTTCTACAAGACAGAAAAAATCTTAATCGACCCCTCGCAAATATTCGGAGGATCAAAGGACACGTTAATACACTACCTTCATGGAACGGTTTGGTTTAGGGATCCGGCTCAAGAAAAAAATTACTACATGTTTCCTCTGGGTAGTAGCATCCGACAGCAACCTACAATGAATTTCTCTATACAATTTGACGACCGCGATATTGATGGACAATTGGTACCCCTGTACTTTGAAGTTTTATATGAAACGGGCACTGAGCTAAACATTGACTTTTACACACTTAACGAGGAATACTTCAAATATAATAGCTTATGGAACCATGCTCCTGAAATAAGCGACTATGAATCGATATTTTATAATTACAACAATACTATAGTTACCTATTCCAACACCAGCAATCGCGTGGGTATGGTAGCAGGTTATACAAAGTCGGTAACAAAAATATTTTTGCCCTGATAAATTAAACAAATTAGTAAATACATACGGGGAGATCAAAGCAAACCAAGCAAGAAATACTCCCGCATAGCCCTTAAATATTCAAATAATAGTTCACCTTTACCATGAAAATATTGGTACCTGTTGTAGAAAATAAATCTTTCAACGAAGCCGAAAGTGACGATTGGTAGGGTGCGTCGCTGTTATTCATTTGATTAGCCCATACAAAATACACAACCGAACCAGGCCGGTACTCCCAGCGGAATACAAAGTTCGATCGGAACTCCCGCATATGAAAGTCGGGATTGTCGAAGCTATATTCAACGGCCGAACGGCTAACCTGGTATCGATTATTGGTCGGGTCAAAACGAATATCAGGGTCAGTCAAGGGTATATACCTGCTGTGGTAGTCCTCCGCAACAGGCTGCGTAATTTCCTTGTACTGCATATAGTTGCCCATGGTAATAAAAGGACTACCATAGTACTGGAACGAAAGATTGGGGGTAATATTCAACGAAGCCCGTAGCGTAAGCCGATAAATTATCTGATTGAGACGTGCCGTAATGTAGCGGGTAGTGTGTTGATTATCTTCCACCGTGTTAACATACATCATGTCGTAATGATTTTCCTGAATCGAAAATTGCGAAGATAACCGAAAGCGACTGCTCACTTTCAGATGCAATTGAGGCTGAATTTTGTAATCATTTGAACCACTGGTAAGGGCAAAACTATAATGTGCATTTAAGGCAAATGTTACACGCTTAGCCCAATCGGTATTAAAGTTTGTACCAAAGTGCCAATAAGGAACCATTTTAACAGCAGGTCCTCCACGCAGAAAACGGGTATCGAGCCCACCTTGAAAATGGTATGCCCATATACTCCATTGCCAGTTGTTGACGAAATGAACGTAGGAAGAAAATAAGTAACTCTCCGACTCGTGTTGTCCACCAAAATTCCAGCGATGGGTATTTTCAGCATGCAAAACGTATTCACGAATAATCCAGCTGGGTACTGTTTCGTTATAACGTAAGGAAATATTTTGTTCAATAAAATCGGCGCGTTGCTGATATCCCATATCATTAAGCTCGAGTCCAGGCGAACGAAAAGAGATGCTTTCAGAAAAACTAAATTTGTTTTTTCCTGTCCTTCCCATTTCTATCTTTCCCCCATAACCATTTAATCGGGTCAAGGAAGAATCGACATGTAGGTAGGAGGCATCGGGACGCTGAAAATAATGGACGGAAGAATTCTGGAGTTCTAACATAGCCTCGGGTCGGCCCTGTACCGAGCTGTATATTCCCCGTAAATTAATAAAATAATTTCGATCATACAGAAATTGGGTGTAATCGATGCCAGCAGTATAGGCCGCTTTATTCAACTTATACAGATTAGCATGATTGATATCGCGATGGGTAGTTGTAAAAATGGCACCTATGGATGAGTTTCCTTGATTGTAGTCTTTTTGCAATCGATACAGCATATAGTTTGTAAGCGGGTCAACGGGAAGTTCATAGCGATTACCTGCCGAATCAATGGTAGCATACGATCGTGCAGTAAGACTCTGTAAAACAGCAATAGACAAGCCATTTGCTGTTTTCCCCGAAAACTTTACAGCATCTATGATATCGGTATTGGGGTCGGCCTTTACAAATTTCCGGTTGTTTTCATCCTCGCCGGGGACAGCCATGGGCGCGTGCCCAATACGTCGAGAATAAAAAAGTATGTCATCGTCGATGTTAAAATCGAGAATGTTTTTACCTTCCAGAAAGAAAGGACGTTTTTCAGCATAAAAAGTCTCAAAGGCAGAAAGGTTCATCTCCGAGGGGTCGGCTTCGACCTGACCAAAATCGGGATTGAGGGTATAATCGAGGGTAAAATCGCTACCAACACCCACCTTACCATCCATCCCAATAGTAGCACTGCGGGAATAACGATAACTGAGCGGATTTTCAGCATTTACCGGGTTGGTAGTCAACTTTGCCAAAGAATAGGGCATAAATTCAAGTCTTCGGGCTGCTGGTAAATTTTGTATTCCCCTAAGCTCGCCAAAGGAATATATAAAGCCGGCATTATTTCGAGGAATAAGGCTCCATTGATCCTCTTCAGCATTACGTGCAATCCATCGCCAGGAATGCATTCCCCATACCTGGTCGGGTTTATTGTTATACCGCAGTTGCGAAAAAGGAATTTTAAGTTCGGCTGTCCATCCCGAATCGGTGAGGGCTGTTCTGCCCATCCATACAGCATTCCAGTTAAAATCGGGCTGCCCATCATTTTTAACAACAAGATCGATCAATGAACCACCTGCAGTAATATTAAACTCGTATCCCGTTTTATGATCGTAATAACTATCGAAGTTAATCCCAACCACATCGCCCGCAAGTTCGTCGCGATTACCAACCTCGTGCAATATTTTTTCGGGTTCATTGTCGTAGCATTTAAATGCCACATAAATATATTTATCGTCGTAGAGGACTTTTAGCTGTGTACGTTGCGAAGCTTTAGCACCTTCTCTTGGAGTCTGTTGCACAAAATCTTCCGACCATTGTCCCAATTGCCAACATGCATCATCAAGTTTGCCATCAATATGGGGTGGGTTGTCAATTCGCTGGGTAACATACACCCGTTTATAATAGCTACTATTTATCCACTGTACTGTATCTTTTGCCTTTCCAAATAATATATTCCCACTGCACAAGGAAATCACAATCAAAACATTCAGTTTTCGCATACACAATACAAGTTTTTTTTCAATAACAACTCATTGAACGTATACCCCTATGCATTGGTAACAGGCAAGCATGTTAAAAAAATGATAAAAAAACAGAGTATTTATCGTAAATAAATAAAGATACGAGAAAAAAAATTAGCTACAAAAAATAAAAAGGATAAATCCTCAGCATTTGATTCAAAAAACAAAAATTTTTTTAAAAAAATTATCAAAAAAGATATTAACAGATAAGCCCACCAACGATTACACAATAAAATACTGTTTTTCAAATATTTACATAAAAACATCTATTTCTTTAAGTTAAGTAAAAAAAATGCGCAAAGGGTTGAAAAATAAGATTTTTTTTAAAATAAAATTTGCAAAAGCCAATAAATACAATATATTTGTCTAAGAATTTTAAAAAAGTTATTACTAACCCTAAAATTTTTTCATTATGAACAAAGCACAACTTATCGATGCCATTGCTGCAGAAGCAAAATTGACAAAGGCAGACTCCAAGAAAGCTCTGGATGCTTTCATTAAGGCTACCACCAACGCTTTGAAGAAAGGCGACCGTGTAGCTCTGGTAGGCTTTGGCTCTTTTGCCGTAGCTAAGAGAAGTGCTAGAACCGGTAGAAATCCAAGAACCGGTAAAGAAATCACAATTGCTGCCAAGAAGGTAGTTAAATTCAAGGCAGGAAGCGAACTTTCCGAAGCTGTACAGAAATAAGGAAAGTTTCCGAGTCTGAAAAAAAGGGAGTACATTTGTACTCCTTTTTTTGTGCACTTAACTGATATGTCGAGAGAAAAATTACTAACATATCTTCAACAGTTTGTCAGCAACGATCGTATCAAGCTCATCAATGAAAAAATTGAGCATCGTACGCGCTACATCACGCTTTTGGTAGAAAACATATATCAAAGTCACAACGCAAGTGCTATTCTTCGCACGTCCGATTGTTTTGGCGTGCAAGATGTGTATATTGTTGAAAAGAACAACCGCTTCTCGGCCAATGAAGAAGTTGCCCTTGGAGCGCAGCAATGGCTTACCGTAAAAACTTACCCATCGTCCGAAGGTAACACCAGGCAAGCCATTGAAGAACTCAAACAGAAAGGATACCGAGTCGTAGCAACTGCTTTACACAAAAACGCTCAACCCCTTGAAAATTTTGATTTTAAAAAGGGAAAAGTCGCTTTCATGCTAGGTACCGAACTCACCGGACTTACGGAAGAGGCTTTATCGCTTGCCGATGAATATGTAATCATTCCCATGCGAGGCTTTACACAGAGTTTAAATGTATCGGTAGCTGCCGGAATTTTACTCCATTTTTCCACCTGGCGAGTATTGAATTCCGATATTCCATGGTCACTCAGCGAAGAGGAAAAACTCGAATTAAAAATTCAATGGCTTAAAAAATCGATCCGTCATGGCGATTTAATTGAACAACGATACCTGAGTCAATTCAATGCATCCTCTCAACCCCGGTAAGAACAATACCATGATCTACCCTAAAAATTTTGAAGAGAAAATAGGTTTTGATAAAATTAGGCAAAAACTCAGGCAATACTGTTTATCGCCCCTGGGCATCGGCAGGGTAAATGCTATGCATTTTTGGAAAACCCCGGAACCCATCCGTGAAGCTCTCGAATGTGTTGAAGAATACCAGCAAATTGAGCTTCTGGGAGAAGAAATGCCCCTTCATTACGTTATCGACTGCAGAGATATTCTGGAAAAACTAATGCCAGAAGCCACATTTGCCGAAGTTGAAGAAATGCATCAACTTCAACTTTCGCTCGATACAATAAAAAAGGTTCATCTTTTCTTTAAAAAACATCGCGAACGCTTTCCCCGTCTGTGGTTGTTGGCCGAGAAGGTTAAACTGTTCCCTTATCTCGAGTCAAGATTTGAGGCTATTTTATCGCCCCAGGGAAAAATTAAAGACAATGCCTCGCCACGGCTTTTTGAAATTCGCAAGGAGAGTCATCGCATTCAGGGTGAAATCTCGAAGCGTATGCATCGCCTGCTCGAACAATACAAGCACGAAGGTATTACCGAAGAAGGAGCAACCCTGGCCGTACGAGATGGCCGTTTAGTTTTACCTGTTAACTCTACCTTCAAAAGGAAAATCAAAGGATTTATATACGACGAATCGTCCACTGGTAAAACCACCTTTATCGAACCTGCCGAAGTGGTAGAGCTCAATAACGACATGAAAGAATTAGAGCTGGCCGAACGTAAAGAAATTATCAAAATACTTACCCAGCTGGCCGACGATATTCGTCCCTACATTCCCGAACTTTTACAGGATTTCGAATTTCTGGCCGATATAGATTTTATTCATGCAAAAGCTCAGCTAGCTAAAGAAATTCATGCTGTCAAACCTTCCATTGCCATCGATAAGCCTATTATCGACTGGTACGATGCCACTCATCCCCTTCTTTATCTTCATCTTAAAGCCGAAGGAAAAACCGTAGTACCGCTAAACATCAGACTCAACGAAAATCAACGTATCCTTGTCATCTCAGGTCCCAATGCCGGTGGTAAATCGGTATGCTTGAAAACCGTGGGCTTACTCCAATACATGTTTCAGTGTGGATTACCCATTCCGGTAAAATCGACCAGCGAAATTGGTATCTTCGAACAGATATTTCTGGATATTGGCGATGAACAGTCGATTGAAGATGACCTGAGTACCTATAGCTCCCACCTAATTCATATGAAATATTTCGTCAAAAATGCCAATCCACAAACGCTATTCCTCATTGACGAGTTGGGAGCAGGAACCGAACCAACCGTAGGCGGTGCGATAGCTGAGAGCGTTCTGGAAGAACTCAATCGATTGGGGGCTTATGGAGTAGTTACCACGCATTTTTCGAATCTCAAACATTTTGCTTCCTCAACCCCTGGCCTTATCAATGGAGCCATGTTGTTTGACATGGAACATCTTACTCCGCTTTTTAAGCTTTTTATGGGTGAACCTGGAAGCTCTTTTGCCTTCGAAATAGCCCGAAAAATAGGATTGCCCGAACCCATTCTCCAAAGAGCCTCTGAAAAGGTAGGGTCGGGATATATCGATTTTGACCGTGCGCTACGCCAGCTGATACGTGACAAACATTACTGGCAACAAAAAAGAGCCCAGGTAAAAGAATCGGCTAAAAAGCTCGAAAGCATGCTATCGCGTTACGGACAAGAACTCGAAGATATTGCAAAATTGCGCAAAGAAATTATAGCCCAGGCCAAAGTCGAGGCACAGCAGCTTATTCAAAACGCCAATAAAACCATCGAAAACACCATACGAACCATCAAGGAGTCGCAAGCAGAAAAAGAGAAAACTCGAACGGCACGCCTCGAACTTACCCAGATTCGGCAACAACTCGAAAATCACCCTGAAGAGGAGGCCAGAATACAGCAAAAAATAGCCAAACTGAAAGAACGAGAAGAACGCAAAAACAAAACTACTGCCACAACCGAAAGCAAACCATCGCAAACCGACAAAGTCGCAGAATCGAGACACATTTTCGACGTCGGCGACAAAGTTAAGCTCGTTGGACAAAACACGGTAGGAGAAGTACTGGAAGTAAATGAAAAAAGCGTCATGGTAGCTTTTGGAAACATGATCACTACCCTACCCCATAAAAGGCTGGAAAAAGTTTCGTCCAATGAGTATAAAAAAATGATAAAAGACCAGGCTACCACCACATCGGGGTATCTGGATCAACTGGCTGAACGCAGGCGAAATTTCAAATTACAACTCGATGTGCGAGGAATGCGTACCCAGGAAGCCCTGGAAAAAGTAGCCGACTATATCGATGATGCAATTATGCTTGGAATATCAGAAGTTAAAATTTTGCATGGCAAGGGCAATGGCATTTTACGCCAGATGATACGCGACTACCTCAAAACCATTGATATGGTTGAAGATTTTCATGACGAACATGTAGAATTTGGTGGAGCGGGTATCACCGTTGTTAAAATTGCTTGATTAACCTGTTGCTGATAAAAAAGCCCCGTGGTTGATCCAACTTTGGCTACAGGTCGAGCAGTCGGTTGGCCGCATTATCCCCATCAATAAGCATAAGCATTGGATTTTCGATAAGCTCCTTGATTTTTACCAGAAAACTTACCGAATCGCGTCCGTCGATGATACGATGGTCGTACGATAGAGCCACATACATCATGGGACGTATTTCCACTTTCCCGTTCACAGCTACTGGTCGATCGACAATATTATGCATACCCAGTATAGCAGCTTGTGGAGGGTTGAGAATAGGTGTGGAAAACAGAGAACCAAAAACACCTCCATTAGTGATGGTAAAGGTACCACCCTCCATTTCACTTATGCTCAATCTATTGTTACGTGCTTTAGCAGCCAGTCGGGCAATTTCCTTTTCAATCTCGGCAAGACCCATTTTTTCGACATTACGTATCACCGGTACCATTAGCCCCTTATCGGTTTGAACAGCAATACCCAGATCCACATAATCGAAAAAAATCCATTCGTCGCCCGAAAGCTGAGAATTGACCTGAGGAAACTTTTTAAGCGCTATAGCAGCCGCCATCGAAAAAAACGACATAAAACCCAGCTTGATGCCATGTTTCTCGCTAAATGCCTTCTGATATGTGTTACGCAGGTGTATTACCTGGCTCATATCGATTTCGTTGAAGGTAGTAAGCATGGCCGTCTCGTTTTTGGCCGAGACCAATCGCTGACTTAATTTTTTTCGCAACTGCGTAAGCGGGCGCCGTTCTTCCCTGCGGTATTCCGTTGCATCGGAATCTACCTTATAGCTATCTACACTTGCATCTGAACTTGATTGCATACGAATGACCGCCTCGACATCCTCTTTCCGTAACCGACGTAATCCACGAAGCACATCGTCGAGGCTCAGGTGATGTTCCTCCATCAACTTTTGCGCCAGCGGACTAACCTTGATGTGACCTGTATCCTTAGCAGACACTTCGGGTTGTGGAGGCGAAAAATCAGGACTTTCGCTTTTCGCCACAATTTCCTGTTTGGGAGTCTCAGCTGCGACATCTGCATTTTTTTCCTTTGTCTCAATTTTTTCAGCCGTCCTGGTTGACTGTTCACCGATCGTTACAGCTACACTATCATCAATAACACAGGCAACTGTACCTACCGAAACAGTTGACCCTTCTGCCACCTTAATAAGCAGCTTACCACTCGCGGGAGCTATTAATGGCAAGGTAGCCTTGTCGGATTCAATTTCTCCTATCTCTTGATCTTTCTTTACCAGCGAGCCATCGGGAAAGAACCATTTCGATAACACCACTTCGTTGATGCTTTCGCCAGGACGAGGTATTTTTATCTCTATCATGCTGCCTGCGTTTTAAATCCAGCTTTTATAACACTTCACATCAAAAATTGTTATAAAATTAGTATATTTCCATAGTAAGAAAAAAGTAAAGGCACATTTTTCTGAATTGCGTGAGTGTATATAATTGTAGTCAGTTTTCCTGATTGATGCATACAGATAGTTTAAGTATATTTTTCTAATATCATCCATTCATTCAAAAGTCAATGAACCAAAACCTAAGGTAGTTGATAAAAAAATTGGCATAATGTATGTACATATAAATGTGGGATTATCAGGTTGTTATAATTTTTGTCTATGTTTTAAAAAAATTTTATTAACCGCATAAAATACTTGATAAACACATATGATTTTTTGACAAACGGTTGAATACATGTGACGAAGGTATAGCAGAAATGGACATAAAATAAAAAGCATTCCTTAAATTTGATGTGCAAAGAAATGTGTAAAGGCTATGATGAACTCGGAGATTGATTATTTTAAGATTGAAACCAACAATCTTACCCCTCGTAAGGGACAAATTCTGATAGCAGAGCCGTTTCTGAACGATATATATTTCAAAAGATCTATTGTACTGCTAACAGAACATGGGCCGGAGGGCACAGTTGGTTTTGTACTCAACAAGCCAGTAAACATGTTGATAAACGAGGTAATCAATGATATGCCTCAATTCGACGGGTATTTGTCGATTGGTGGACCGGTAAATACCAACACTGTGCATTACATTCATACGCTGGGGCAAAAAATTCCCAATAGCATTCCTGTAAAAGAAGACCTTTGGTGGGGAGGGGATTTTGATATTCTCAAAGAACTCATTCAGGAAAAACAGGTCAAACGTCACCAGGTTATCTTTTTCTTAGGATATAGCGGATGGATGCCCGACCAGCTAAAAGGGGAATTAATGCAAAATTCGTGGTTGGTTAGCGAACTCGACACCCACACCATTATGCAACACAATAAAAATAATCTTTGGGCCGATACGCTCACAAAAATGGGCAGTCGCTATAAGATGTGGATCAATTGCCCCGAAGATCCGAGCATGAATTAATACAGATTTTGCGAAAAAAGAGCAGTGTTGAGCTGGTCGTTGAGTAAAGTCGATATTTTATTGAAATATCGTCGATTTTTGTATGCCAGCACCCATCGTATGCCTTCCACTGCATTAGTCAGGAAAATTTCTTCAGCCGACAATAAGTCTTCTTCCGTTAGTCCAGGAAGTTCCATAACGTTTATGCCGAGTTGTTGTGCCAGGTGAATGATAGTTTCTCGCATAACCCCCATGACACATCCCGATTCAACGCCTGGAGTAAAAAGTTTATTATCTCTATAAACAAATACATTGGAATGATATCCTTCCACAATCAGGTTGTTTTCATTAATCATCAGGCAATCATCCCACGAGTTTTCCCTTGCATATATACCTGCCATTACATTTAGCAGGGCATTACACGTTTTGAAGGGCGAAAGATAATTGATTGATTTACGTAAATCGGGGAAAAAACCTATAGTCAATCCCTTTTCGTTCAACTTATAAAATTTATTGGGCAGGGCCGATGCTTCAATCAAGTAAGATGCCCCATGGGAGGCTGGGGTGTATAACCCAGGGGCGTTTCGAAAAACAGTGAGTCGTACCCTGGCGCCAGCAAAGAGTCGATTCCTTTTGAGCAAACGCTCTATTTCAAAAGTAAGTTGTTGCTTTTTAAATTTTTCATCAACGGATAAACGTAAAGCCTTCATTCCGGCGATGAGTCGTTTATAGTGCAAATCAAAAAGCTGCACCTGCGACCCAAAAGCATGCATCGACTCAAACAATCCATCGCCATAATGCATAGCTCTATGGGCTACAGACAGTTTTGCCTCGCTTTCCTTTTCAAGCTCGCCGTTAATGTTAATATACAAAGCCTGACTATCCAATTTTCCCTTCAATTATAGCCTGACAAATAGGTAATATATCCGAATTTTTAGGAATCAGAATTCCCTTAATACCCGCATTCTCAGCAGCCTCTATATCTCGTCGACTATCCCCAATCAGATAACACAACGATTTGTCGAGATGGAACCTGGCAATCGCCTTCTCTATCATCAAACCCGACGGTTTTCGACACAGACATAATCCTGTATCGGGATGATGGGGACAATAATAAATTTCATCAATATGCCCCCCTACCTTTTCTACCTGTTCCAGTAAATAAGCATGCAACAATTCTGTATCGGACATCGAATAAAGTCCCTTACCAATTCCCCCCTGATTAGAAACTACAATTACCTTGTAACCATGACAATTCAACAAGGTTATCCCTTCCAACACACCAGGATTAATTTTATAATCCTCTTTTCGAAAAATATAATAATGGCCTTCATCACTGTTTATCACTCCATCGCGATCCAAGAATACTGCCTTGTTCATCTGGAAATATCTTTAATTTTTTTATAGCGGTCGGATGGAACTCGCATGTAATATTTTTGTGCGCTAAAATCAAGCAGTTATGAAAAATTATTTTCATACTTGTTTGTGAATACTGCTATACATGCTCATTTCATCCGAAAATATTTTATTTACCTAAATTTTACTGCTTTTCGCACCTGTTTCATTGATGTTTGGGTAATTAAATTATCGATACAAGCTGCTGAAAGAAAAGGTATAGTAAAGGGGGATGCAAAATAATGGGAAAACTCAATCCATATAGGGCACCCCAGAAATGAGCATCGTGATTGACCTGGTCGGCAGCTTGACGACTCATATAATGTGAATACCACAAGTAGAGCACGCCGAAAATTATACCGGGAATGGGAATCACTGCCCAAAACAAAAGTTTTTGCCAGGGATTAAAAAAAATACAGGCAAACAGCACCGCCGAAACAGCCCCCGAGGCACCCACTGCCTGATAACCATAGCTATCGCGGTATCGTTGAATTGTAGTAAGTGAAGATACCACCACAGCGCTAAAGTACAGAATCAAATAATACCAATTGGGGTGAAAACGCACCAACCCATTGACATACAAATGACGAAAATAATACTCAATGCCCTGACCAAACGAAAAGAGTACTATCATATTGATAATCAAATGTAGCCAGTTGGCATGAACAAAAGCATGCGTAATCACACGCCAGTATTGTCGTCGATGAATAACCATCGAAGGGCTCAAGCTAAGGCGGTCAAATAAGGTTGGATTATAAAAGCACAAAATCGATACTGCCGAGGTGAACAAAACTAATAGAATAGTCATAGCAAACATTTATTTTCTTAAAATTACCATAGTTGCCCCATAGCCATATTCAGCAAAAGAAGCATCTTGAAAATCGAGGTGTGGATACTTTCGACGGAGTATTTTCTGAATCTCGTACCGTAATTTTCCATTTCCAACGCCCTGGATAAACACAATCCTTTTGGTTCGGGCTTTTAGGGCACTTTCAAGGGCAAAGGTAAACCGGTCGAGCTGAATTTCAAGTATTTGGGATGCCGTAAGCTGCGTAACCTGATCGGCCGATACTATTTTGTCGATATGAAGATCGACTTCTTCCACTTCTTTGGTAGGTTTTGGGGCAGGCATCTCGGTTTTAGGTACAACCTTTGCCTCGCGCAGGAGCATCTCCTTCTTCTGTTGAATATTGTTTTGTTCCTCGATATCAATAATCAATGCCGGTTCGTCGAAATAGTCATTTGGCTGAAAAGTAGTCGATGCCATTAAATTTAACTGCGACCAGTCAAAGCTAAGCTGAATGGTTGGAATAGCCGCATACGAAGCAACATTATAAGGTAGAATGCTGATATTCAAGGCGGAATATTCAAGGAGCTGTTGTACTGAAAAGGTTCCTATCTGGGCCATCAATTGAGGCTCAAGTAACCCATTTCCCAAATGTTTTCGCTTTTTCAAAATATCAAGCCCCAATACATAATATAGAAAATAGTCCCCTTCATTGATGAGCGTAATTGTTACCCGCCGTTCATCCGCCTTGGATGAACTATCTTTCAAAACAAAAGCCAGGTAAACTTTGAATTTTTCTGCATATTCGGCTACCTCAATGGAAAACTTCTCTTCCATTTTTTCTTGTTGCTGGATTGGTTCTGCTGGTTGCGGTTCGTCTATCATATCCTCGTCCTCATCAAATGAAGCGGAACGCTCATATATATCGCTGCCCGCATCGGGTATAAGATTCGACAAAAGGGCTGGTATCTCAAATCCATCTTCATCCTGAACATATGCTTCGTTTCCCACGATACGGGTAACGATTCCTCCACCAGGCTCATTTAAAAATTTAACCCTCGTTCCTACTTTTATCATACCTTTTATGATTTTTGGCAAAGGTAGGAGAAATATTTTTGAATTGCAGTATTCCGCAGTATTATCAAATCTATTGAAAGCCGATTGTCAATAAAGCTTATCATTAACACAAGGTTATCTAAAAAAATCAATGTATACATTTTTGCGACAATAAAAAAGTTGATGAACACCAGTAAATCTTTGACAAACGGAACTAATCATTTGACGAAAGTATTAAAAATTTACACCAGTCCATTTTTATCTAACAGAAAACAAGTTTCTGATTTTCAAAAAACAACTTAATTATTTGTTATTTGCTTAACAATGTCGTAACTTTAAAAATTGGGAAGAAAGAAAAAAAATTACTAAATTTGTAGTAAAGCCAGTCAAAAACAATTGCTATGAGTTATTTAAAATTTGACAAAAATCAGCTGGTCAATCTGGAGTACTCGCTCAAAAGAGAAATATTACGATCGAACCGTGCGGGTTCGTACTCGAGTAGTACCATAATAGAATGCAACACCAGGAAATATCATGGTTTACTGGTATGTCCAATTGAAGAGATTGATGGCGAAAGGCATGTAATGTTATCGTCACTCGATTTAACAGTCATTCAGCATAATGCAGAGTTTAATTTAGGTATACACAAATATCCGGGCAACGTATTTCATCCAGCAGGACACAAGTACATAAGAGATTTTGAGGTAGGTAAGGTTGTACAGCAACGCTATAGGGTAGGTGGAGTTATCATTGCAAAAGAGTCCTTGTTGGTATTTAATGAAGAGCAACTAATCATCAAATACACGTTGGAGGATTGTCATTCACCCACCACACTAAGGTTTAGACCGTTTCTGGCTTTTCGCAACATACATACGCTCAGCAAAGCCAATATGTATGTAAACACAAAAGTCGACTACATTGCCAATGGCATCAAAGCGCGAATGTATAGTGGTTATCCTGCGCTCCATATACAGTTTTCGAAAAAAGTCGACTACGTTCATGCGCCCGATTGGTATTACCAAATCGAATATCCCGAGGAACAGGCAAGAGGGTACGAATACAGCGAAGATTTGTTTGTTCCGGGCTACTTTGAGTTACCCATTGAAAAAGGGGAAAGCATATACATTTCGGTCAGCCTAAAAGAGGTATCTCCCGCGGGTATTGCGAAAAAATACAATAGTGAATACAAACAGCGCAATCCGCGAGATTCGTATAAAAACTGTCTTATCAACGCAGCCCAACAATTTATTGTAAAAAAAGAAAAAAAGACTGAGATCCTGGCTGGATTTCCGTGGTTTGGAACCTGGGGCAGAGATACTTTTATTGCCCTACCGGGCCTTACTTTGGCTATCGACGATGTAAAAACTTTCAAGGCTGTAATAGATACGATGGTCGATAAGATGAAAGATGGACTTTTCCCCAATCTTGGGGATGGTCATCAGGCAGCCTTCAATTCGGTAGATGCCCCCCTTTGGTTTTTCTGGTCGTTGCAAGAATATGTAAAATATGGTTGCTCGGCATTAGAGATATGGGAAAAATATTCACGACCCATGAAGAACGTGCTTGAAACCTACCTCAATGGTGGGCCTTTCAACATAAAAATTCACGAAAATGGTCTGGTGTGGGCAGGCGAACATGGTTATGCACTTACCTGGATGGACGCTGTTGTATATGGTAAGCCAGTTACGCCTCGTATAGGTTACGATGTAGAGATTTGTGCCTTAGCATACAATGCCATACAATTCAGTCTGGAACTAGCGCGTTTAGCCCGCGATACTAAATTTATTAGTCGTTACAAACATTTACCAGCGCTCATCGAACAAAGTTTTGTTGAAACATTCTGGGACGAAGAAAAAGGTTATTTAGCCGACTATGTAGATGGAGATCATAAAGATTGGGCGATGCGACCCAATCAGATTATTGCAGCAGCGCTTGATTTTAGTCCTATCAATGGCGATATCAAACAAAAAGTTGTAGAAGCAGTAAGAAAAGAATTGCTTACCCTCTATGGACTTCGAACGCTAAGCCCCAACCATCCCGATTATAAACCCGTTTACGAAGGCGACCAACCTACACGCGATTATGCCTATCACAACGGAACCGTATGGCCATGGCTTTTACAACCATTTTGTACGGCCTATCTGAAAATCAATAAAAAAGCGGGGTTACCACTTATTAAAGAAATTTTAAAAAATTTTGAGCCTGTTCTAACTGAGTATGGCATAGGAACTGTAGGGGAAATATTTGATGGTGATCCACCTCACCAACTACGGGGAGCTATCTCACAAGCATGGAGTGTAGCAGCTCTCTTATACATTCACAAGCTGGTGGAAGATTTTGAACTCAAATAAATAAAAAATATCGCCATGAAAGTACTCATGTTTGGGTGGGAATTTCCACCCCATATTTCTGGAGGACTGGGAACAGCATGTCATGGGCTTACCAAGGGGCTTTCAAAGTTCCCTGATATAGAAGTCATCTTTGTTGTTCCACGGGCCTTTGGCGATGAAGATACCAGCAATGCCCATATTGTAGGCGCATCGGATGTTTATGTTAGTCAAAAGCGCATTTCTGTAAGGGGCTTTGCACAGGAATTAAGTCTTATTGAGGTCGACTCCTTGCTGGTTCCCTATGCTGAGCCCGAAGAATTTTACCGCCTAACTCGAAAATTTGCTGGACGTTCGTATAGAACGCTTACGGACCAAAACTTCGAGGGTAAAATACCCTTTACGGGCGGCTATGGGCCCAATCTTTTCGAGGAAATACGTAACTACGCATTGGTGGCAGCTGCGATTGCCTGCGATTATGATTTTGACATCATCCATGCTCACGACTGGCTAACCTATCCTGCTGGTATTGCTGCTAAAGAAATATCGGGCAAGCCTCTCGTCGTTCACGTACATGCCACCGACTTCGATCGCAGTGGCGGGAACGTCAATCCTCGCGTATTCGAAATAGAAAAGCATGGCATGGAAATGGCCGACAAAGTAATTACCGTAAGTAACTGGACACGCGACATCGTTATCAACCGATATGGAATACCGCCGGAAAAAGTTATCACCGTTTACAATGCTGTAGAACCGCTGGATGAAGCTGAAAAAATTAACATCCGACGTGGAATACCCGACAAAATTGTCACTTTCCTTGGTAGAATTACCATGCAAAAAGGACCAGAATATTTTGTAGAAGCCGCCAATAAAGTGCTTAAAAAGATGAACAACGTCCGATTTGTAATGGCGGGCAGTGGCGATATGATGAACAAAATAATCCTTCGAGTAGCCAAATTGGGTATAGCCAACCGTTTTCACTTTACTGGCTTTCTGAATGGTGACGATGTATATCGCATGTACTCCATCAGCGATGTTTACGTTATGCCATCCATATCAGAGCCTTTTGGCATATCCCCCCTCGAAGCAATTCAATCCAATGTGCCAGTTATTATTTCTAAACAGTCGGGGGTAGCTGAAGTATTGAATCATGCTATAAAAATCGATTTCTGGGATGTTGACGCCATGGCCGATGCAATTTATGGCATTCTCAACTATCCTGCTCTATCGACAATGTTTAAAAAATATGGAAAGCAGGAAGTTGACAAGCTAAAATGGGAAACCTCGGCCAGTGAGGTTCGAAATATTTACTACAGCTTACTGTACAAAAATTGACAATCAACCTTAAAACTTTAAAGATGAAACGGGCATGTAAAGCAATAACTACATTCAAGCATGACAATAATGCTTGTATGCTTTGCAATGGGGGAGAAGACTTTTCCATGCGCGTTCCATTCAATTATTTGCTAAACATTTAAAATAATATACGGATGAAAACTATATGCTTGTATTTTCAGGTACACCAGCCTTTTCGTTTTCGAAAATACAGATTTTTTGAAATAGGAAACGAGCACTATTATTACGATGACTATGCCAATGAGAGTTTTATGCGAAAAGTAGCCAGCAAAAGCTACCTTCCAACCAATAAAATACTGCTCGATTTAATCAAAGAGTATGGCTCGAGATTTAAAGTTGCCTTTTCCATATCGGGGACAGCCCTCGACCAGTTCGAGCTATACGCACCTGAAGTACTGGAAAGTTTTCAAAAACTAGCAGCAACCAATAGCGTAGAATTTTTAAGCGAAACCTACTCACATACATTGGCATCGCTCATCAACAAGGACGAATTTATACAACAAATAGTGGAGCATGACGAGAAAATTGAAAAACTGTTTGGTAAAAAACCTACAGTATTTCGCAACACCGAGCTAATCTACAATAACGAAATTGGTGATTGGCTGGCCGAACTGGGCTTTAAAGCTGTTCTTACCGAAGGTGCTCGTCACATTCTCGGCTGGAAAAGTCCAAATTATGTTTACGCAAGCGCTACCAATCCTCGACTTAAGCTACTTCTAAAAAATTCCCGGCTATCGGACGATATTGCATTCCGTTTTTCCAATCGGGGATGGGACCAATATCCCCTCACTGCCGATAAGTTTGTAGGTTGGATAAAAGCCATGGATCCCAAGGAAGACACACTTAACCTTTTTATGAATTATGATACTTTTGGCAACATTCAACCCAAAGAATCTGGTATATTCGAATTCCTAAAAGCTTTTCCTAAAGAAGTATTTAAAACCAATCAACTCACCTTTTCAACTCCATCCGAAGTGGTTGAACGTTTTCAACCCGTTGCTCCGCTTTCTGTCCAATACCCCATTTCATGGGCTGATGAGGAACGCGACGTTTCAGCCTGGCTGGGTAATGAACTGCAACAAGAAGCCTTTAACAAATTGTTTGCTCTACGGAATAAAGTGTTACAATGTAATAACCCACAGCTCAAACTCGATTGGAAATACCTTCAATGCAGCGATCACTTTTATTACATGAGCACCAAGTTTTTTATCCATGGAAGCCTTTACTCTTATTTCAATCCCTATAACTCGCCTTACGAAGCTTTCATTTACTATATGAATATACTGAGTGATTTTGAAATCCGTATCCATCAATGCGCAGAAGCTTCCAGTAAGGCAATAACTGAGGAACCACAACAAGCTCCTCAACCCAAGACCAGCCGTGCGAAAAGTAAAAAAACTGAAAATACTACACCACAAGCTGAAGAAAAAAAGAAAGTAAGCTCAAAAAAATCAAGCACACGTGCTTCGGTCGCCATTGAAAAGGAGGAATCTTCCCAAAAGAAGAAGGCTACTACAAAGAAGGCTGCCTCCAAAAGTAAAAAATCGAGCTAAATTAAAACATTGAATATCAAAACATAACTCAATCATTTAAAATAATAGAAGGGATACCCAAATTAAAGTTGTAACTTTGTGAAATAAATTATGAAAGTATTCTTATGAACGAAATAAAAAACAAACCTGACTACCTGTTTGAAGTAAGTTGGGAAGTATGTAACAAAGTAGGCGGGATATACACAGTCATCTCAACAAAAGCAAACACATTAGCCAGTGAATTGGGCAACAATTATATTCTAATTGGCCCCGATGTATACCGCGATGGTGCATTTAATCCGGAGTTCGAAGAAGACAAAAAACTTTTTAAACTCTGGAAAGACAAAGCAGCAGAAGAAGGACTACGAATAAAGGTGGGGCATTGGAAAATAAAAGGGAATCCTATTGCTATTCTGGTAGATTTTACGCCTTTTTTCAGTCAAAAGGACCAAATCCTTTCTCAATTCTGGGAAACTTTCAAGCTCGACTCCATTACGGGTCAATGGGATTATATTGAACCCTGTCTGTTTGGTTATGCAGCTGGAAAAATTATTGAGAGTTTTCTGAAGTTTAATTTGAGCATTCGCGATAAGGTAGTAGCACACTTCCATGAATGGATGACGGGTGGTGGCTTACTATACCTTAAAATGAATACTCCCCAGGTGGCCACCGTATTTACTACTCATGCCACAGTATTAGGCAGAGCCATTGCTGGTAATGGTCAACCCCTTTACAGTCAACTTAAGAACTACAATCCCGATACAAAAGCGGGAGAATTTAACGTTATAGCAAAATACTCGCTCGAAAAAATCTCTGCTCAACAGGCCGATTCTTTTACTACCGTTAGTGAAATTACCAACGAGGAATGTACTGCCTTTTTACAGAAACCTGTTGATGTAGTTACGCCCAATGGTTTTGAAAATGCCTTTGTCCCTGACGAAAGTATTTTCAATGAAGAGAGATCAAAAGCCCGACTAAAACTGAAAGAAGTGGCGCAAGCCATTTACAATGCCCCTGTTGATGACAGCAGTTTATTTATTGCTACTTCGGGACGCTATGAATTCCACAACAAAGGTATTGACGTTTTTATTGATTCGCTGGCACAACTTAACAACAATCCTAATTTCAAACGTTCGGTTTATGCCTTCATTCTGGTACCTGCCGGGCATTATGGTCCCAGAAAAGATCTTACCAATGCGTTGAATAACAATGCAAATCCCTGTGAGACTTGCGTATTGACTCACAACCTTCACTTTCCCGAACACGACAGTATTTTACAAAAACTAAAAGACAAGGATCTACTGCCTTCGAACAAACAAAATAAGGTAAAAATCATCTATGTCCCTTCCTATCTGAATGGCGACGATGGTATATTTAACCTAACATACTATCAATTATTGATCGGTTTCGACCTCACAGTATTTCCTTCGTATTACGAACCCTGGGGTTACACTCCGCTCGAAAGTATTGCTTTTAAAGTACCTACCATTACCACTTCACTGGCTGGATTTGGACTATGGGTAAAGAAGGAGATTGGTAATACTCATCATAGCGTTACAGTTATAAATCGTACGGATAATAATTATCAAGAAGTAGTAGACGAAATTGCTAAAGAAATTTTTGCCTTTTCCAATCTCAGTCAGCAGGAAATTTCAGAAGCCAGGAATTTTGCCTACCAGATTTCTCTTAAGGCGCTTTGGAAAAACCTAATTTTTGAGTACTATCAGGCCTATCACATAGCCATAGAAAAAGCAGCCCAACGATCGGGGGTATTACCGGAAACCGAAAAAATCGATCTTCTAACGCCTGTGGAAAAAATTTGCAATGCTAACCAACCTTTGTGGAAACGTCTTTTAGTACAAAAACATATCCCGGCAAAACTTCACGCGTTGGAAGAATTGTCCAAAAATCTTTGGTGGAGTTGGAATTACGAGGCAATCGAATTGTTTCATAGCATTGACCCAAAAATCTGGGATGCCAGTGAAGGTAACCCTATTGTTTTCCTCGATAATCTTCCCTACGAAAAATTCCTGGAACTAGAAAAAGACAACACCTTCCTGCAAAACTTAGATATTGTATATGGAAAGTTTCAGGATTACATGCGACAACCCATGAAAGAGGGACCGCGGGTCGCCTACTTTTCCATGGAATTTGGTCTACACGATTCGCTAAAGATTTATTCAGGAGGGCTGGGTATTTTAGCCGGAGACTATCTGAAAGAAGCCAGCGACTCTCGATGCAATATCATTGGAGTGGGTCTTTTGTACCGCTATGGTTACTTTAAACAGGTCATCTCGGAGTATGGTGACCAGATTGCTCAATACGAGTCGCAAACCTTTTCGAAAACCTGTGCTCAACCCGTACGAGACGAAAACAACCATTGGGTAACCATCCACATCAACCTACCAGGGCGAACGGTCAATGCCCGTGTATGGAAAGTCGAGGTAGGCCGTGTTCCCCTATATCTACTCGACACCGATTATGAGGACAATTCCCCGCTTGACCGCAGCATAACCCATAATCTGTATGGAGGCGACTGGGACAATCGTATTCGCCAGGAAATTTTACTGGGCATCGGGGGCATAAGAGCACTTGATGCAATGGGAATAGAATGCGACATTTACCACTGCAACGAAGGACATGCTGCATTTATTGGCATAGAACGCCTGCGTAAGTACATTATGAAAGAAAATCTGACCTTCGATGAAGCACTCGAAATAGTAAGGTCGTCGCAGCTGTTTACCACCCATACCCCCGTACCGGCTGGCCATGATTCTTTTTCGGAAGATATGATGCGTACTTACCTGGGGCATTATCCACAACGTCTGAAAATATCATGGCGACAATTTATGGCCCTTGGTAAAGCCAATCCCGATGATCCTGCTGAGAAATTTTCGATGAGTTTTCTGGCTGCCAATCTCTCATTGGAGACCAATGCGGTATCGAAACTTCACAGCCATGTAAGCAAGGATATATTCCATGCCCTTTACAAAGGATATTCGCCCGAAGAACTCCATCTGGGATATGTTACCAATGGGGTACATCTGCCTACCTGGGCAGCAAAACCTTGGCTGCAATTATATCAAGAAACTTTCGGGAAAGAGTTTTTTACTCAACAAACCAATTTTGAGGTGTGGTCGAAAATTCATTCAGTGCCCGATTCTGTCATCTGGAAAATACGTAACAACCTACGACTTTCTCTTATTGAATATATTATTGAACAATTAAAAGATGCCAGTGCCCGACGGGTAGAAAATCCCAAGATGGCTTTTGAAATTGCGGAAAGGCTCAATAAACACACGCTTACCATAGGATTTGCGCGACGTTTTGCCACCTACAAGCGGGCATACCTGCTGTTTTCGGACATGGATCGGCTTGCCAGAATTGTTAATAACCCAACCATGCCGGTACAATTCCTGTTTGCCGGTAAAGCACATCCCAATGATAAGGCGGGACAGGATCTAATAAAAAGAATTGTTGAAATAAGCAAACGACCCGAATTTATTGGAAAAATTGTTTTTCTACCCAACTATGAGATGAAACTAGCAAAATTGCTAGTTCAGGGGGTAGACGTATGGCTCAACACTCCCACCCGACCGCTGGAGGCATCGGGTACCAGTGGTGAAAAAGCCGTAATGAATGGCGTACTACATTTTAGCGTACTCGATGGCTGGTGGGTCGAAGGATATAAAGAAGGAGCTGGTTGGGCCCTGCCGCAAGAGATTACTTATGAAAATCAGGCCTATCAGGATCAACTCGATGCGGAAACCATTTACAGCATCATCGAAAACGAAATTGCGCCACTCTTCTACTACCGCAACGAAGAAGGGCTCCCCACCGCATGGATCAACTATATCAAAAACTCCATCGAAAAAATTACTTCGCACTTTACCATGAGCCGACAGCTGGAAGATTACATCCGGCAATACTATCAACCACTTGCTCAACGTAGTGCCCGCATGAAGAACAACGATTACGCATTGGCCAAAGAGCTGGCACGATGGAAAAAGAAAGTACGTACCAGCTGGGAAAGCATCGATGTGGTAGAAATCAAACATCCCGACGTGAGCAAAGAGGCCTTAGAACTGGGTAGCGCTTACACAGCCGAGGTTACCCTCGACCTGAATGAGCTCTCACCTGAAGACATCGGAATTGAAGTAGTGCTGGCTGAGCCTCAGGAAAATGAACGTCCTCAAAAAATTGTGTTCACTCAGGAATTTCAGCTGGTGAAAGCAGAAAATCAGTTAGCCTATTACAAAACCGAGATTGTACCCAAAAAGGCAGGAGCCTACGAAATGGGAATACGTATCTTCCCAAAACATCCAGAATTGCCACACCGTCAGGATTTTAATTATATCCGTTGGATTTAAGAAAAAGCAACCTCATTGATACGTATTCAAGACTGATATACTAACGCTGAGGCAAATTTGAAAACGATTAATTAAAGGCTGTAGGGAAAACTGATAATTCTCTCTACAGCTTTTTATTTTTAAGACGCTCAAATTTCCATTTGATTTAACATGTTTATAACATACTATCCTCAACATACATCTAAAATGCTTGTTTTATATTAACGCAACACCTATTTTTCTAAATTTTAAAAAAATGAAAACAATTGTTGCTTTTCTCATATTAATTGCATTTTTTACAAACTTTGGTAAATCCCAGACTACTATTCCTGTTTATAATTTTGATCAGCTGGAGCCTCTTTTACACCAACGTAACGACACGGTATATCTGATAAATTTTTGGGCAACCTGGTGTGCCCCCTGTCGCAAGGAGCTGCCCGATATCGAAAAAATAGGTGAAAAATATAGCAGAGAAAAATTTAAAGTCATTCTGGTTAGCCTCGACATGAGTGAAACGATTAACAGTACTTTAATTCCCTTCTTGAAAAAAAACAATATTCGTTCGCAGGTAATTGTACTTGATGACCCTGACAGTAATCGCTGGATTGATAAGGTAGATAGCCTGTGGGGCGGCAGTATCCCCGCTACACTTGTCTACCGAAATGATGAAAAAATCTTTATAGAAAAGCAAGTAGATTTTAATTATCTCGATTCGGTTTTAACCCTTAAATTTTTTAAGCCATGAAGAAGTTGTTTGTTTTCACATTTATGATTTTTAGCTATCTGGGGTCATCGGCCCAGGTTAAAGTTGGAGATGTTGCTCCTACCTTTAATTTAAAGAACGTAGATGGTAAAATGGTAAGTCTCGACGACTATCGTTCGCAAAAAGGTGTCATCGTAATCTTCACCTGTAACCATTGTCCGTATGCAAAGGCTTATGAAGATCGGATTATAGCGCTCGATAAGCAGTACAAGCCAAAAGGTTTTCCCGTGGTTGCTATCAATCCCAATGATGTAAGCATTGTACCCGAAGACTCGTACGAGAATATGCAGGTAAGAGCCAAAGAAAAGGGATTCACATTTCCCTACTTATATGATGCCACACAGGCTGTTGCCAATGCTTACGGTGCTGAACGTACACCACACGTATTTTTGCTAAAAAAATCTGGTGACAAATTTGAAGTAGCCTACATTGGAGCTATTGACGACAATTATAAGGATGCTTCGGCTGTAAAAACCCGGTATGTGGAACAGGCGATTGAGGCTATTCTGGCAGGTAAAAAACCCGAGCCCAGTACCACAAAAGCAATAGGCTGTACAGTTAAGAGAAAATAAGTGTGTATTCGTGAAAAAAAAGAGACGCTCCAAAAAGCGTCTCTTGTTTTTTTTATAGTAAGCTAGCAACAAAGTCGCCCACTTCGGAGGTGGTCATACCCATTTTACCAGCAGCCAAACTCTTTATTCGTCCCGAACCAAGGGCATTGCTGATAGCATTTTCTACCGCTTTTGCAGCCTCGGTTTCGCCAAGGATATCGAGCATCATAGCTGCAGCACCTATGGCAGCCAAAGGATTTATGATATTTTGACCCGTATACTTGGGAGCCGACCCTCCCATTGGTTCAAACATCGATACACCCTGAGGATTGATGTTTCCACCAGCAGCAATACCCAGACCACCCTGAATAATAGCAGCAAGGTCGGTAATTATATCCCCGAAAAGATTTTCAGTCACTACCACATCGTAAAACTCGGGAGACTTAACAAACCACATGTTGGCTGCATCAACATGGTTATAATCCTGTTTAATATCAGGATATTCATTACCTACTTCTTTAAATGTGCGGTTCCAGAGGTCGCCGCAATAGGTTAAAACATTGGTCTTATGCACCAGGGTAAGCTGTTTACGTTTATTTCTACGACGAGTATATTCGTATGCATAACGTATGCAACGTTCAACTACGGGGCGTGAATAAACCATCACCTGGGTTGCCACCTCGTTGGGGGTTCCAACCTGTACAGCACCCCCCACACCTGTATATATACCCCCTGTGTTTTCGCGGATAACCACAAAATCGATATCGTTGGGACCCTTATCTTTCAAAGGAGTTTCTACTCCCGGATAAAGCTTCACGGGACGTAGATTGATATACTGGTCAAGGGCAAAACGCATTTTCAGTAGGATACCCACTTCGAGAATACCCGGTTTTACGTCGGGATGTCCGATAGCTCCCAGATAAATGGCATTAAATTGCTTAAAATCATGGATAGCACTATCGGGTAGCGTTTCTCCGGTTCGCAGATAACGATCGCCCCCAAAATCAAAATTCTGGTATTCAAGCTTAAAACCAAATTTAGCAGCAGCCGCATTCAGTACTTTTATTCCCTCACGTACCACCTCAGGTCCGGTACCATCACCGGGTATAACGGCAATTTTGTAAGTTTTACTCATGTAACATTCCTTTTAATTAGCAACTAAATATTCTAAAATGATGGATGGCAAATTTAACAATTATCTGGTTGTTCAATTAGCGATCACCGTTTTTTTCAATAACATTCAACATACGCAGGGTAGCCTTAATGGCAGCAACATTCTGGTCGGGGTCGAGACCACGCGTTTTAAATTCTCTGATATCGTCTTTCCAGGTGATGGTAGTTTCCACCAGCGCATCGGTACGACCACCGGGTGGTATGGTTACCATATAGTCAATAAGTTCGGGCAGTTTTTTACCAAGCTTCTGGTATATTTTCTGCAAAGCTTTCATAAATGCATCGTACTGACCATCGCCGGCAGCAGTTTCTTCATATTCCTGCTGGTTAACTTCAAGCTTAAGCGTAGCTACCGAACGCAGATTATTGGCAACCGACAGCGCATAATTTTTAATTCTAATCATTTCAGACACCCTTTCACCCTGAAGTACATCGGCAATGATATAGGGCAAATCCTCAGGCGTGACAAATTCTTTTTTATCGCCCAACTCAATGATTCGGTCGGTAACCTTTTTCATTTCCTCGGCGGTAAGCTCGATACCCATCTGTTCGAGATTTTGCTTAATATTGGCTTTACCACTAAGCTTACCCAGGGCATATTTGCGTTGCCGACCAAACCGTTCGGGGAAAAGGTCGTTATAGTATAGCTTGTTTTTACTATCGCCATCAGCGTGGATACCGGCCACCTGGGTATAAACATACTCCCCTACAATAGGTTTATTGGCAGGGATTCGAATTCCAGAGAAAGACTCAACCAGGCGACTAATTTTGTTAAGCGTCACTTCTTCGACCGAGAGTTCGCAGTGAAGATGATCTTTCAGGATAGCTACCACGCTTGCCAATGGAACGTTCCCAGCTCTTTCGCCCAGTCCGTTAACGGTAGTATGCACTCCTTTTACACCCGCCTTGACCGCCATGTAAACATTGCCTGCTGCCAGGTCGTAATCGTTATGCGCATGAAAATCGAAGTGCAACTGCGGATAACGTTCTATCATCTGTCGGCAAAACTTATAGGTTTCATCGGGATTAAGAATACCCAGGGTATCGGGAAGCATAAAACGCCGGATGGGTAAATTCTGCAATGCATCCACCATATGAAAGACATATTCGGGCGAATTACGCATTCCATTGCTCCAATCCTCCAAATACATATTCACCACAATCCCCATCTGCTGAGCCTTTAAAACACAGGCTTTGATGTCGGCAATATGTTCATCGGGCGTTTTGCGAAGTTGTTCCTGACAATGCTTGAGCGATCCCTTGGTAAGTAGGTTGATAACCTGCCCACCGGCATCTTTAATCCATTGTAACGACTGTCCACCGTCGACAAAGCCTAAAACCTCAATTTTATGAAGATGTCCTGCTTTGGCTGCCCATCGGGTTATGGTCGACATGCCTTTATACTCTCCTTCCGATACCCGTGCTGAGGCCACCTCAATGCGATCGACTTTTACCTCTTCGAGCAGGGCCTTGGCGATATTTAGCTTTTCAGCCTCGGTATACGACACGCCTGTCGTCTGTTCCCCATCCCGCAGGGTGGTGTCCATTATTTCTATTCTTGTGGCCATATATGATTTACTTTTTTAAACGGAGAATACAATTCGACTTTTTTCGTAAGCTTCGATTTTATCTTTCAAGCTCAACAGATAATCCACATCGTCGTATCCTTTGAGCAAACACTCTTTCTTATAAGGATTTACCTCAAAGTTCTCGGATTCCCCGGTAGCCAATATGGTTATGGTTTGATTTTCTAAGTCGACTTTTAACTCCGTCCGAGGGTCCTTATCGACCTGAGAAAATATTTTAGCCAAGAATGCCTCAGAAACCTGTACGGGCAATAAGCCACAGTTGAGGGCATTATTCTTAAAAATATCGGCAAAAAAGCTGGATACCACTACGCGAAAGCCATAATCGTAGATAGCCCACACAGCATGCTCCCGGCTCGATCCACAGCCAAAATTTTTACCGGCCACCAGGATTTTTCCGGAATATGTTGGATTGTTAAGCACGAAATCCTTTTTAGGCTGGTTATTGGCATCGAAGCGCCAATCGCGAAACAGATTTTCGCCAAATCCCTCGCGGGAGGTTGCCTTAAGAAAACGGGCAGGAACAATTTGATCTGTGTCGACATTTTCCACATTCAGGGGAACACAGCTGGATATGATGGTTGTAAATTTTTCCATGGTACAAAAAATTTAATTGTTAAGAAACTCACGTACATCGGCAATAGCACCTTTAATAGCGCAGGCGGCAGCAGTAATAGGGCTGGCCAAAATGGTACGAGCACCAGGACCCTGTCGACCCTCGAAATTTCGATTCGAAGTCGATACGCTGTATTTACCAGCAGGCACCTTATCCTCGTTCATAGCCAGACAGGCCGAACATCCCGGCTGACGTAAGGGTATTCCAGCAGCCTCGAAGATGTCTTTCAAACCTTCTTCGATGATTTGCTTTTCGACCTGCTTGGAACCTGGTACCAGCCATACTGTAACATTGTCGGCCTTTTTATGGCCCTTGATAATCTGAGCAAAAGCACGAAAATCCTCAATGCGGCCATTGGTGCAGCTACCAACGAATACATAGTCGATGGGCATACCCAAAAGCTTTTGTCCGGGTTTAAAGTTCATATATTCGAGGGCTTTGGTATTGGGTTCATTTTCGGGTATTGTACCCGTAACCTTCATACCCATCCCTGGATTGGTACCATAGGTTATCATGGGTTCAATATCGGCAGCATCGAAAGTATATTCTTTGTCGAACTCTGCATCAGGGTCGGATGGTAAGGTTTTCCAGTAAGCTACAGCCTTATCCCATTCGGCACCTTTGGGCGCAAACTGACGTCCCTTGATGTATTCGAAGGTAACCTCGTCGGGAGCAATTATACCGCCTCGTGCACCCATTTCGATAGCCATATTACAGATAGTCATACGAGCTTCCATGCTCAAGCTGCGAATTGCTTCGCCAGCAAACTCAACAAAGTAACCTGTTCCACCGCTGGCGGTAAGTTTTGAGATGATGTATAGGATTATATCCTTGGAAGTAACCCCTTTCCCTAATTTACCATTGATGGTAATGCGCATGAGCTTGGGTTTAGCTTGAATCAAGCACTGCGATGCAAGCACCATTTCAATTTCGGAGGTACCAATGCCAAAGGCAATAGAACCAAAAGCACCATGCGTTGCAGTATGGCTATCACCACATACAATGGTCATTCCAGGTTGTGTAAGCCCCAACTCGGGACCAATGATATGAACTACCCCATTAAAAGGATGCCCCAGGCCAAACATGGTGATGTTATGATTTTTACAATTTTCGGCCAGTTGCTGCACCTGTTTGCGAGAAAGTTCTTCTTTTATCGGAAGTTCCTGATATAAAGTAGGTACATTATGATCGCAGGTAGCTGTAGTTTGTTCAGGACGAAAGACTTTTAATCCTCTCCGTTCAATACCCTTAAAAGCTACAGGCGAGGTTACCTCGTGAATAAAATGCCTGTCGATGTAAAGCACAGCCGGGCCATTGTCAATCTGATGGACTACATGCCGCTCCCACACTTTGTCAAATAAAGTTTTTCCTTTTGTACTCATATATTTATCAATTTTCATTTACCTTAAACTTGCTATAAAATATTCATTAAGCCTTTGGATTTACCATCAAGCAGTTGGACAATGCATCAATGAATGCTTCCACCGAAGCAGTAACCACATCGGTATTGGCTCCAAAGCCATAGTAATTAGCTCCTTTGTATTCAATCTGTACGTGAACCTTCCCCACGTCGTCCATTCCACGGGTAACAGCCTGAACAAGATATTCCTCGAGTTTGACTTTTGTTTTCACAATATTGCGTACTGCAGTAAAAGCCGCATCGATTGGTCCAACTCCTGTAGCTGAGGCCATGTGTTCTTGACCATTGTAGATGAGCTTAACGGTAGCCATGGGTATTGCCGATTTTCCGCATACCACATTCAGATACTCAAGCTTAAGAATTTTATCTTTGGTACGTTCTTCGCCTACTAATACCAACAGATCGTCGTCGTTGATATCTTTTTTGCGGTCGGCCAGTGCAAGGAACTGTTCATACACCTCATTTAAACGATCGCCTTCGAGCTTGTATCCCAAACGTTCGAGTCGATGTTTAAGAGCTGCCCGTCCGCTTCGAGCCGTAAGCTTGATAGCCGATTCACTCAATCCAATTTCACGGGGATCGATAATCTCATAGTTTTCACGATGCTTGAGTACACCATCCTGATGGATCCCCGAAGAATGAGCAAAAGCATTACGCCCTACAATGGCCTTATTGGGCTGAACAGGCATACGCATCAACGTAGAAACCAGTCGACTGGTTTGCATGATCTTTTTGGTATTTACTCCGGTAGTGTACTTAATATCCTTTCGACACTTGAGTATCATTACCACTTCCTCGAGCGAGGTGTTTCCTGCACGCTCGCCAATGCCATTAATGGTAACCTCTGCCTGACGTGCTCCATTCATAATACCTGCAATGGTATTCGCCGTAGCCATACCCAGGTCGTTATGGCAATGGGTTGAAATGATCACCTTATCAATATTCTTTACGTTTTCCTTCAAAAAGCGTATTTTACGGCCATACTCCTCGGGAATACAGTAACCGGTAGTGTCGGGAATATTCACCACAGTAGCACCAGCTGCAATCACGGCCTCGATAACACGAGCAAGATATTCGTTTTCCGTACGCCCAGCATCCTCGGCATAAAATTCAACATCTTCCACAAACTTTTTAGCATATTTAACCGCCTCAACTGCCCGCTCAATAATTTCTTCCTGATTGCTGCGAAGTTTGTAATTGATATGATAGTACGAAGTACCAATGCCTGTATGGATACGAGGCCTTTTGGCATACTGAAGTGCCTCTGCTGCTACCTCAATGTCCTTTTTTACCGCACGCGTAAGCGCACATATAACAGGCTCCTTAATTACTTTAGATATTTCAACAACCGAATTAAAATCACCCGGGCTCGAAATAGGAAAACCTGCTTCAATAATATCTACTCCAAGGGCCTCCAGTGCCTTAGCTACCTCAATCTTTTCAATGGTATTCAATTGACATCCCGGCACCTGTTCTCCATCGCGAAGCGTGGTATCAAAAATGTAAACTTTATTGTCTGCCATAGCTTATAATTTTTTCTTGTTAATTTTTTTTATAAAAAAAAAGTGTAGGCACATTTCCTACACTCCCCATAAAGAGTGAGGAAAGATAGCTTAACTAATATTTAGCAATAGATACAACCACATGCTCTTCTTATTTTTTATCAGTCATTCATTATCCCCTCATTGGTGCACTGTAGCATAAGACTTTTGAGGAAAATATTTTTTGTTAAAAATTTTTGACTTATTTTTATATTTACGCAACAAAGATAGTCAAAAAAAATTAACCTGCAAAAATTTTTTATTTTTTTTAATTGTAAAGAAAATTTTACATCATAAATATGAGAAATAGGGTTCGCGCTGAAAGAGAATTCCAGAAAATAACGCAAGAACAGCTATCGCAGATGGTTGGGGTAAGTCGTCAAACCATTAATGCAATAGAACATGGGAAAAACATTCCATCACTATTGCTGGCCATGAAAATTTCTAAGGCTCTGGGGAAAAAAGTAGATGATTTGTTTATCCTGGAGGAGTTTGATTAACATGGGGAAATAGCACATCGTCGATATCAATTATTAATAACGAATAATTATGATCATTGCGGTAAATACCCGGCTATTGCTGTGGAACAAGATGAGTGGTATAGGATGGTACACCTATCACACGCTCAAGCATTTGACACACATGTATCCCGAACATCGATTTATTTTTCTGTTCGACCGTCCTTTCGATGATCAGTTTATTTTTGGATCAAACGTGAAACCTGTAGTGGTGTATCCGCCAGCACGACATCCTTTTTTATACTACATCTGGTTTAATTATTCCATAGTGCCCTATATTAAGCGTTACAAAGCCGATGTCTTTTTTTCGCCCGATGGGTTTCTTTCATTAAATTTAAAGAATATCCCCAGCATACCGGTAATTCATGACATCAATTTTGAACATTTCCCGAAAGATTTTCCTTTCTGGAGCCGACAGTATTATTGTCACTATTTTCGTCGGTATGCCCATCTTGCCCGTCGTATCATTACGGTGTCGGAATTTTCGAAACAGGATATCGCTACCACCTATGGTGTCCCGCTCGAAAAAATAGATGTGGTATATAATGGCGCAAATGAAGAATTTAAGCCATTATCGGAGGAAACAAAAATTGAAGTGCGCAACAGATATACAGCAGGAAAGGAGTATTTTCTGTATGTAGGCGATTTAATACCCCGGAAAAATGTGGCTCGTATGATTCTGGCATACGAGGCTTACCGTAAAAGTGCAGGTACCGATGCCAAGCTGCTAATAGTGGGGAAGAGCATGCTGGTTACCAGCGATATTATGGAGGTATACAATCGGTCATCGTACCGGGACGATATCATCTTTGCGGGACGATTGCCGCAACACGAGTTGGTAAAGGTGATGGGTTCGGCAAAAGCATTGCTTTATGTTTCGTTGTTCGAGGGTTTTGGATTACCCATTGTCGAGGCAATGAAGGCACATGTCCCCGTGATAACTTCCAATGTATCCTCAATGCCTGAGATAGCAAGCGATGCCGCCTTGCTGGTTGACCCGCTTTCGGTCGATTCGATTAAAAATGCCCTGGAACGCATAGAAAAAGACGACCAACTGCGCCAGATGTTGATACAAAAAGGTGAAATGCGCAGTGCCCAATTTACCTGGATGAACACTTCAAAAGGGGTGTGGGCAAGTATAGAAAAGGCTTTGAGTACACCACCCAAAGCCTAAAATCCGTTGCTGTTTATTTAGCTTCTACTCAAATTCCTTTTTGAGCTGTTCGACCCATTTTTTGATACGGGGCGTGTTCAGCTCACTTTGATTCTCAAAGTCTATGGCCAGGCCGCAAAACTTACCATTGCGGTATGCCCGCGACGATTCAAAACGGTAGCCCTCGGCACTGGTATAGCCTACTACCCTTGCTCCCCGGGATTGAACAAGATCGGCCATTATACCAATACCATCTACAAAATTCTCGGGATAACTGACCTGATCCCCATTCCCAAAGATGGCAATATTCTTACCTGTCAAATCCAAGGTTTCGAGTTCTGGAACAAATTCATCCCAATAATTGGGCAGTTCCCCATCGAACCAGGTAGGTACACCAAGGATAAGATTGGTGTATTTCATGAAGGTGGGGCCATCTATTTCTTCGGCGTTTATCTCATCAATTTTCACAGCATTGCCAAAATGTTTGATAATTTCTTTGGCAGCATTCTTCGTCTGTCGCGTATTAAAACTATAAATAACAGCTATATCTTTCATGTGTAATGATATTTGGAAACATAGTTAGTCCTTCAAATTTTTTAGTACTCGAGCAATTCGATGGCTGCCTTGTAGATTTTCTCGGTATTAGGCAGAATTGCATTTTCGAGTATGCGGTTAAATCCAATAGGTGTAAAGGTGGCACCCACCCGCATAATGGGGGCATCGAGATACTCGAAAGCCTTACTGGTAATTATGGCTGCGACTTCGCCACCAACCCCACCAAACACTTTGTCCTCGTGAACAATGAGTACCTTTCCTGTTTTCTTTACAGTATTCAGGATAGCTTCCTCATCCATAGGAGAAAGCGAACGCAAATCGACCACTTCCACACTTGCCCCATGTTCCTTGGCCATTTTTTCGGCAGCCTCGAGACACATGTGGGTAGTATTTCCGTAGGTGATTATGCTCATGTCAGTTCCTTCGCGACGGATACGAGCCTTACCAAAAGGCACCTCAAAATCATCAGGGATAGGGGTAGCAGCCTTGGGAGCATTGTATAACGCCTTAGGTTCGAGAAACATAGTAAGCCCTCGTGAACGGATTGCCGTACGCAACAATCCGGCAGCATCATCGGCAAAGGAAGGATAGACAACTCGAATACCCGGCAAAGTAATCAAAGCTCCTTCGATGGTCTGCGAATGATACAACCCACCGCCGATGTACCCACCCGAAGCCAGACGAACCACAATATTGGGCGAGAACTTGCCATTTGAGCGCCAGTAGTCGTGCGAGGTATCGACCAACTGCTCCATGGCAGGCCAAAAATAGTCGGCAAATTCGGCACCTTCAACTACTACTCTTATTTTATCGTTGAAACGCGAAAAACCGTTAGCTGTGCCCAGGATAAAATCTTCAGCAATGGGTGCATTAAATACACGCTCGGGACCGAACTCCTGTTGCATCCCCTTGGTGACGTTAAATATCCCCCCCTTATCCTTGTTGGCAACATCCTGTCCCCAGAGGAAAGTATCGGGGTTGTGCCGAAACTCAGCTTTTAAGGTTTCGTTGATACCCTCGATAAGCTTTTTAGGTGGTCCCTGAAAATTGTGCGTACCATCGGGATATTTTATGCTGACGTAAGGTTCGGGAATAACAAAGTTAAAAATTGATTCGGGGGTTGGATCGGGCGCTGCCATAGCCTTGTTGTGCGCCTGCTTTACTTCCTCCTTCACCTGTTCCTCGATAGCTACCAATTCTTCCTCAGTAAAACGTTTATAACGCAACAACAAGCGGCGGAATTTGGCCAGCGGATCATATTCGCGCACATAGTTCAGTTCATAATCGTCGCGATACAACTCGTGACGGTCGGAGTTGGAGTGTGAATGGATTCGTACACAATTGGCATCTACAATAACAGGATGCCCTTCTTCCAAGACAATTTTCTTGGCGGCTATCATTGTGTTCATTGAGTCGAACACATCCTTGCCATTACAATGCAAGATGGTAAGGTTTTTAAAGCCTCTAAAATTATTCGATACTCTTCGATTAGCAGTTTGGTCCTTTTTAGGTACCGAAATTCCGTACCCGTTGTCCTGAATGACAAAAATAACGGGCAACTTTTCATTGGTAGCTCCATTAATAGCTTCGTACACATAACCTTCCGACACCGACGATTCGCCCTGGGAGCAAATAACTACGCCCCGATGGCCGTATTTTTTCATTGCTCTGCCTGTTCCTGCAGCATGCTGGGCATGATTCCCGGTTGCTGAGGATACATTGTGTATATTCCACTCAGGCTTGGCAAAGTGATTGCTCATATGTCGGCCGCCCCCTGCCACATCATTTGCTTTTGATATACCATTGCAAATGATTTCTTCGGCGGTGAGTCCAGCCGATATACAGGTAAGCATATCGCGATAATAAGGATAAAGATGGTCGGTATTGCGGTCGAAAACCTGTCCGATAGCCAGCTGTATACCATCGTGTCCAGCATAAGGTGCGTGATAGCTCCACCCTATGGCTTGCTTGAGATACTTTGGTGCACGGTCGTCGAGCGCACGTCCCAATACCATTAAATAAAACCACTTCTGTAGAGTAGCCTTATCGGTAGTCAGAATGCTATGCACACGCTCTACATTTGGGGACTGAGTATGATTTACTGTGGACTTTTCAGCGCTGTCAAGAACCTCTTCCACCAGTTGATTAATTTCATTCGATTTTAGCTTGTTCATAATTGTCAATTTTGAATTAAATACCACGATTTACATCCCACTGTTCAAGGTAATCGGCAATACGCCGTAGAAAAGCACCGCCCAGAGCGCCATCGATAATGCGATGGTCGTAAGTAAGGGCAAGATACATCTTGTGACGTATGGCAATGACATCACCCGCTGGAGTTTCCAGCACTGCGGGCTTTTTCTGAATCATCCCCGTTGCCAGTATGGCTACCTGGGGCTGATTGATAATGGGAGTGCCATAAAGATTCTTAAATGTACCAAAATTGGTAATTGTAAAAGTTCCTCCCTGAATATCGTCTGGAGATAATTTGTTTTTTCGGGCATTGTCGGCCAGCGTATTTAAATCGGCGGCCAGACCTAAAATGCTCTTTTTGTCGGCATCCTTAATTACAGGTACTATTAGATTACCAGAAGGCAATGCAACTGCTATTCCAATATTGATTCGCTTTTTAAGAATTATCTTATAACCATCGACCGAGGCGTTGACCATGGGGAAATCCTTCAATGCCTTGGCAGTAGCTTCAATAAAGGCAGGCATAAAGGTTAATTTAGTTCCCTCGCGCTTCTCAAAGGTTTCTTTTACCTTATCACGCCAAAGAACCAGATTGGTAACATCGGCCTCGAGCACATTAGTAACATGCGGCGATACCTGCTTCGACATAACCATGTGATCGGCTATGAGTCGCCGCATCCGATCCATTTCTACTATCTCATCTTCTGCCGATACCGATACTGATACTGGCTGAGCTGCCTTTGGGGTAGGTTGAGCTTCAACAGTAGCAGCTGGCGTAGAAACAGGCTGACTTGCTGGTTTACTTGTTCGATTTTGAAGATATTGAAGGACGTCCTGTTTGCGCACCCTGCCATTTTTACCAGTACCTTCAATCGCTTCCAGCTCGCTTAGACTGATATTTTCTTTCTGAGCTATGCTCCTTACCAACGGTGAATAGAAGCGTGTACCTTTTTCCAAATCTCGTTTCTCTACAGTATCGGCCGCCGAGCTTACTACCTTCTCTTCGATAACCGACGATGTCGCCGACTGAGTTTGACTTGCGGCATCCGATGTAGCAGCTACAACCCCTTTGCCCTCCAGATCGATGATAGCAATGGGTAACCCTACTGCCACTTTACTATCAACAGGATACAAAATCTTTGCAACCTGTCCAGCAACAGGACTGGGAATTTCCGAATCAACCTTATCGGTAGCTATTTCCAGCAAAGGCTGATCCTCTTCCACCCAATCACCTTCTTTGACAAACCACCGGGTGATAGTGGCCTCTTCAACACTTTCTCCCAATTTGGGCATTTTTATTTCAAAAGTCGACATATATACATTCTTTTTGTTTGGCTTAACTTATAACCGACGGCTAAAAAAATTGTTCACATCCGAGTTAAAGTTACTAATTTTTTTTGATGGATGCCAGCATTGATTTATTCCACTGAAGCCAGCAAAACCCAGTATTAGAGACTTTTACAATTTGTTATTTTTTCCATCCAAAATAATATCCTATAAACAAAATAGCAGTAATCATGCAATCCTAGTCTATTTTTTTGAATGCCTGTAAAAAATTACAAACATATTAACTTTCAGATATTTAGAAATGATAAAGAAATTACCAAGAATAGCAACCTACCCAACATCAAAAAAATTATTACTTTAGCCACTTATTTATCCGAAAATGTATTGTCATTTCGTTAAGTTTTACAAGAAAAACTGCAATCTATGAAAAACAAAGGCTTTGTAACTTTATTTGTTATAATATTCATTCATCTTTTAGTGTTGCCAACACAGGCACAAACGATTGATTTTTCTGCACCTATTCCCTTTGATACCACTATCAAAAAAGGAACATTACCGAATGGGATTACCTATTACATCAAATATAATAAGCGACCTGAAAAGAGAGCCGATTTGCGATTGGTTGTCAATGCAGGGTCTACGCTTGAAGACCCCGATCAGGTAGGATTAGCCCACTTCACCGAGCATATGGCCTTTAATGGAACAAAACGTTTTCCTAAAAACCAGCTTATTAGCTACTTACAGTCTATGGGAATTCGTTTTGGACCGGAAATTAATGCCTACACTGGTTTTGACGAAACTGTGTATATGCTTGAAGTACCTACCGATAATCAGGAATTAATGGAAAAATCCATCCAGATTCTTGAAGATTGGGCACATCAGGTAACTTTCGATAGTATTGAAATTGATAAAGAAAGGGGAGTTATTATCGAAGAATGGCGATTGGGCCGAGGGGCAGATCAACGACTGGAGGATAAATACTTACCCCTATTGTTTTATAATTCCCGCTATGCGCAGCGACTACCCATCGGAACAAAGGAGAATCTCGAGTCCTTCAAGCACGCAAGCCTGAAACGCTTTTATGCTGATTGGTACCGCCCCGACCTTATGGCCGTTATTGCGGTGGGCGACTTTGATACGCAATGGGTTGAAAAAACTATTGTAAAATATTTTGCAACCATTCCTCGACCCCAAAAACCCAGAGAACGTGTCGTTTACAACATCCCCTCCCATAAATCCACCCTGTACGGGGTGTTTACCGATAAAGAAGCTACCAATACTACAGTAGCTATCTTCTACAAGCATCCCTTTGAAAAAGAAAAAACTATCGGCGAATACCGTAACAGCTTGTTGCGAATGATATATTTTCAGATATTGAATGAACGTTTGGCTGAAAAATTGCGTCAACCCAATCCTCCTTTTATTCAGGCTTATTCGTACTTTGGAAACATTGGGGCACGCACCACATACGCTTATGTTTCGGTAGCACTGGCCAAGGAAAACGAAACAGAACAAACCCTTATCGCCTTACTGGCCGAAAATGAACGCGTTAAGAAATTTGGATTCTCAGCCGGGGAACTTGAGCGAGCAAAACTGAATATTTTAAAAATGTATGAAAAATATTATAACGAGCGCGAAAAAACCGAATCGGATAATTTTGCCAGCGAACTAACCCGTCATTTCTTGCAAGGAGAACCCGTTCCGGGTATTGCCATGGAATATCAGATAGTAAAAGAAAGTCTTCCAGGAATTCGACTTGAAGAGATAAATGCATTGCCGTCCCAATTGCTTATTGATAGCAATCGAGTAGTCATCATCACTGCGCCCGAAAAAGAAGGAGTCAAGCTTCCGGATACGTTACAGTTAAAAAACCTGGTGGAAAACTTCCGTACCGATACCATAACCCCCTACGCCGATACGCAGGTAAATCAAGCACTTTTGCCCAAACTGCCACAAAAAGGTAAAACTGTATCGATCAAAAATTACAAGCAAGTTGGGGTGACCGAAATAGAACTCGCTAATGGGGCACGAGTACTGCTAAAACCAACAGCATTTAAAAACGATGAAATACTTCTGCAGGCAATTAGCATGGGAGGGCATTTTCTATATCCCGACACCGATGCAATGTCGGCCAGGTACTGTACAAATATCATTCAGGAATCGGGTATTGGACAATTCTCGGCCATTGCCTTACAGAAAGCACTTGCTGGTAAAAATGTGAGCATCAGTCCATATATTACGGAATACATGGAGGGAATACGTGCCAACACCACTTTAAACGACATGCCTACCATGTTTGAACTGCTGTATCTGTATTTTACCCAACCCCGTCTCGATACCATGGCCGTAACATCGTGGAAGACGCGCCTGAAAGCATATTTTGCAAATGCTCTGGTCGATCCTACCACCTACTACCTCGATCAGCTGAATCGTATCGTAACCCAAAATCATCCGCGTGCGAATCGTATTCCGCAACCAGACATGATTGATAGGATTAATCCTGCAAGAGCCCTCGAAATCTATCGCCAACGCTTTGCCAATGCCGCCGATTTTACCTTCATCATTGTTGGTAACTTCTCGGTCGATAGCATCGTTCCCCTGATAGAGCAATATATTGGCTCATTGCCAGCTTCAAAGGATAAAGAAAAATGGAAAGACCTTGGGATACGTCCTCCTGTACAGGCAAAAGAAAATGTGTACAAAGGTTCTGACCCCAAAAGCATTACCACCCTCATTTTTACCAATCCTATGAATTATTCTTACAACAATGCATACTACTTAAAAGCCCTTGAAGAATATCTCGACATTCGACTGATTGAGGTTTTGCGCGAAGATAAAAGTGGCGTTTATGGTGTTGGCGCACGAGCATCGTTGGAACGTATCCCCTATTCCTACGCTCAGGTAAGTTTTCGGATACCCTGTGATCCCAATAACGTCGACTCCCTGGTAAATGCTACCCTGAACATTATTGCTGACATCAAAAACAAAGGTATTTCGGACGATTACATAAAGAAAATTAAGGAAACCCATCTCCGCGAGCTCGAGGTTAATCTGGAGAAAAACAATTTCTGGCTTAGCTATCTTCAAAACACAGTGATATACAACGACGATATCAACCGAATTGAAACCCGAAAGAAACAAATTGAAGCACTGAACTCGAAAGCTATACAAGAGATAGCTAATAAAGTCTTTACCGACAAATATATCTGGGTAAGTCTTTACCCTGAAAAATAGTTTTGCTTTCGTTGCACAAGGGTAACCGAACACCAAAGGTTGACGAATACGAATATGGTAGTCAGGAAAAACGAAGGAAAGCACCATCCCGAAAGACGGATAGCCGTAATTGATCTGGGTACCAACACTTTTAATTTGCTCATTGCCGAATTAACCCACGAGCATACACTACGTTTTTTGCATCGTGAACGACGTCCAGTTTTTTTGGGACGCAATGGTATTGAGAAAAACCTGATTGCACAGGACGCCATGGAACGCGCCTGGAAGGTACTGCGGGAATACAAGGAGTTGGCGCAACAACACGGAGCCAGTAAAATATTGGCATACGGAACATCCGCCATACGAACCGCCCACAATGCCGACCAATTTAATGCAAAAGCACAAGCATTAATAGACGCTCCGATAAACGTCATTGAGGGATCGGAAGAGGCACAGCTGATATACCTGGGGGTACGCCAGAGTATCGAACCTACCCATGAAACATTTCTTATCGTTGATATCGGGGGTGGTAGCAACGAGCTAATCCTTGCTAACAGTGAAACCATATTCTGGAAAAAAAGCTACCCCATTGGTATGGCTCGAGTAAAAGCTCAGTTTACCCTTTCCGATCCCATAACTACAGCTGAAATTAATCAGCTGAACAATTACTTTGCTACCGCACTGGCCGACTTTCTGCATACGGTGCATTCACAATATTCCATACAGAAAATCGTTGGCGCTGAGGGTGCATTTGAATCGTTTTTACATATAGCAGAACACATCCCCTGCTCTTCCCAGTCAAAAACATCGAAGAGTATACTTCACAGCCACGAGCTATCATTGGATTGTTTCAATCAGGTAAAGGAAAAATTGATTGTTTCAACCCTTAATGAACGCTTGAACATGAAAGGGCTCGAACCTTTTCGGGCCGAAATGATTGTACCAGCCGTCGTTTTTGTAGATTTCCTGCTCGAGAAGCTGCAATACCCTCAAATGTTCATTTCCGAATATTCGCTCAAAGAAGGGGTAGCCTGGAACTACTTTTTTCCAGGCAACGAACCTGGTTAAACCATTGAACAAAGGCAATATCAAATTGTTCCTGAATAAATCGAAATTGAAAGATGACAAAGGTACGGAAGTCATCCTCAATAAAAAAATTGCAAGCAAAACCATGTAGAAACTTAATTGGAATAGAATGAAACCTGTATTAGTTATTGGAACAGCTATTGTACATCTGGCACTATTGTTTTATTCGATTGGGATAATCCTTGAACAACGTAAGCGGCGAGTAACCCAGAAAATACTGATTTTTGTAACGCTGGGCGTCATATTCGACATCGTAGCTACCGCCTGCATGATCATAGGCTCGAGTCGTGGTTTTTTGACCATGCATGGTGCAGTAGGCTATTCGGGATTGACGCTGATGCTCATCGACTGCGTATGGCTCTGGCGCTTTTTCTGGCATAGTGGCTCAACCGCCGAGGTGCCCCGTAACTTACATCTTTTTTCACGAATTTCGTACATCTGGTGGATTGCAGCCTACCTCACTGGAGCGCTTATGGTAGCATTCCGATAAAATAAAAACGCCCTATTAAAGGGCGTTTTTGCTTATTTCGTAAGCTAAAAGTCGTTTCACCATTAATAACGGCTATCCTGATGTTTACCATAACGGTTTCCACCCGAACGATATTCGCGGTTTCCACCACCTGCAGGACGCGGATTAGCCTTCTTAACTACAATCGTTTTACCTTCAACCTCTGCTCCATTGAGTTCTTCAATAGCACGCAGAGCTTCATCATCATTGGCCATTTCAACAAATCCATAGCCTTTGGAACGACCACTCATTTGATCGACAATAACTTTAGCGGAAGTCACGGTTCCGTACTCTTCAAAAATTTCCCGAAGGGAATCGCTCTGAATCTTAAAATTCAGCTGTGCAACAAAAATGTTCATAAGTAATTAAAAAATAAATAGTTAAATAATAAATTGTTTTAGAATGGCTTTAAAAGGAAGGCGTCAATTCAACTGGAAGGAAAAATCTTCGACTTTCTTTAAATCCATTTCTGAAACAAAAGTACGCTCTTTTTTTGAAACTCATGCTATTTTTTATTTTTTTTATGAAAAATTTTTCAATACCAGAGAAAATAACAACTACACACATCTGGGTGTAGCGGCGATAGCTGATGTATAGCTAAGCTGGCAATGGGGTGAACAATGGATAGAAAAAGGGAGACTATTCTTCACTTTCAATTTCCAAAAGAAACCATCTATTTGCTTTGTTACTATTCAAATACTATTACATTGTTTTTATTGTCAATTGAAATCTTACCAAATCTTTCTAAAGCACTTTGACCAAGTAAAAGGGGCGCTTCATTATTATCTATTACAATCGCTTCAATATTCTGCAATACTCTATTTCCAATTTTTACCGTTCTTAAGTTTATTCTTGTCCCGGCCGAAACTTTCCCTGTCGCATCTTGGAAATATTGAACATCTAAAATATCTTCTTTTTGTAATGTTCCTTGTTTGTACAATACAGTTGCCTCTGCAGACGAAATACAGATGCTACTGGCTCCAGTGTCAAAAATGAATTTCAATTTCAAACCATTTATTTCAACCCAGACATATTTTACACCATTTTTTTTCTCCATTTTAACAATAGTCTTACCTTTAACATCATAAGTCTTTTTATTGCTATGAGAATAATTATTTAAATTAACTAAATTTTGTTTATTCCTATGTCCTGATTTGTGACCACACGAAATAAATAGCAGAGAAATCATTAAAAAAATTTCATATTTATAATTCTTATGGTGCATATTATTTTGATTTGCTTTCCTCAATAATACCTGGTTTTGGAACAATATGTATTAAAAACCGTTGATTAAGTTGTTCGACATTTTCACGCATCGTTCCTCCGATTCCACTACCAGCAATTAATACTTCACAATTAGCACCAAAATCAATATTATTATCACTCCAAAGTTTACTAAGAGCCAAAGCTCTTTCATAGCTTAATTCATAATTTCGAGCATAATTGTCTTTAGATGCTTGTCCTTCAATAATAAGTAAATATTGAATTTTAGGATATTCTTTGTTAATGTTTATCAAAGTTTGTTGGATTGACCGTCCTGCATTAATTAGTTTTCTTTTTGTATTATAATCAATTACGTTTATATCCGATACACCTGTTGGGAAATTAACTTTAATTTTCATAATATGCTTTTTATAAACTTTGTTATAGTCAAAATATGTTGAATCAATCTTATTTATTGCTTCTTCAATTTCATTAATTTTATCTATTTGTGCTTGGGTTGCTTTAATTTTTTGGTGTAGCATAACAATTGTTAAAATAAAAAGTACTAGCATTACAAAAAACAAGCTTGTCATTAGATCAGAATAGCTTGTCCAAAAAAACGATTCCTTTTTTTGCTTTGACATCAGAAGAATAAACTTTTAAATTTTGTAATTAATTCTATTAATAAAGGAATAACATAAAATAAGCATGAAATTAGGACTATGCTAATTCCTGAAATTATTAATATATTTATCCATTTAGGGAATCTGATTATTGTTTTAGCTGAATTTCCTGATTTTACACTTGCTAAATAATGGATCTCTTTGATTAACTCATCAATTTTCAAATTTTGGCGGTTTAAAGCATCTTTAAATTCTTTAATGCCTTCTTTAATATGTGACAGGCTTTTAATCTCATCAACAATTATTGACATTTCATTAAGTTTATCTTGATACATTTTTGATGTTTTATCTAAGTTTTCTATTAATTTTTCTTGCAGAGTTTTTACATTTCTATCAAATTTCAAAATTTGCTCACTGAAAGATTCCTGTAACTTTAAAAGATATTTATTGGTGCTTTCCTCAAAGTTTTCAATTGCCCTTTTTATTTCAATATTTACACTATCGATGTTTTCGGCAAGCCATTTTTCATTTTTCTTATAAAAATTGCCGGCATCTTCTATTACTTGTGTCCTTTTTTCGTAATCATCTAATTTTTTATTTAATAATTGTATATTTGAGAGATACTCATTTACAGAAAGCAAATAATCCGAAAACACTCCTATTTCTTTCGTACAATTCTTAAGTTTATTATAAACTTGAATGTTTGCAGTTGCAATTTCATTTATATTTAATTGATTAATATACTGCATCAACTCCTTTTGTTTTTGATATGAATGCGTTACTTCTTCAAGAACTATTTTCAAATTATTTGTATTTTGAGAAAAAGTGTTGTTAAATTCAACAAGGTTTTGTGACATTTTTACCAAAGCTATGGAAACATCGGTCGATAAATTTGGCAAAAGCTCAGCTTGTATCCAGCTTAGAAAAGAATTTTTATTTTTTTCAAGCTCTTTTTTCGCATTTTTTGCATGATGAGATCCCAAGGTCGTCAGAATTATACCACATATACTTGATATCATAGCAAGTGCTACTCCACCCAGTAAAGTCACAATTCCTTCTAAGCCATTATCATTTCCCGTCTTCAGCAGATCATTTAAACCACCGCTAATTAATAAAAAGCCAATCCCGACTAGTATTCCTAGCATTGTACCAACTAATCCTAAATAAAGAGGAAATGGAACCAGTGTTTGAATTTCCTCCTCTTTGATGTCGCAATTTCTATCAACTATATCTTTCATCAAATGATAGTCGCTAATAGCACCATTATTGTTCCTTAAATATCTGTTTAATGAATCAATAATGATTGTAAATATTTCATTGCTATGCGTAGTAAATATCTCAAGATATGTTAAATTATCCGAGTTATCAGTAGTTCTTAATTGTAAATCGTCTATATTATTAGGAAATATACTCCTTAGTATTGCTATATTTTTACTGTTCCCCCCAAAAATATATAATTGGTAACCGACAATTATTATTATTATTACAATAATTATAAAGTAATGCATATTATTCTAATTTAATTTCAATTTTCTCAACAACTTCCCAATGATCCCCGATACGTTTTATTTTACCAGGTTTAATTGTAATTACTCTATGTGCATTTTGATATCCGCCTGAGATGATAGTGCAAACATCATCGGTGAAAATTCTATTTGCAATTGCTTCAGCCTCATCACCATTAAACTCAAATTGGGCCAAATCACCACGTTCTTCAAAAAGTCGAAAGAAACTGTTTTCTGAACTATTGTCAGCTATACTAAATATTTTTCCATTTTGACCTTTTAAATATTTATATGTCTTTTTTGAATTCTCAAATTTTTCCTCCTTTGTATCTTTATAATCTCTTTGACTTTCAGTCTCATTTAATCGTATACATTCCAGCACTCTATCAACAATTAAATTAATATTTTTTTCAGTTAAATAGTTTTCATTAGAATTGTTTTTTATTAGATTTTGATTACAAGTTTGTTGACAATTATTTTTTACACAAAACTTATCTTCAACTCGTTTACTTCCTAACACATAGTTTAATATGTCTTCCCTTGTGGGTAGCTTTATTAACAAAACATAAATTAAAACTATTACTAATAAAAACAATATACCCAATTCAACATAAAGTAAAAGTTTTAATCTATTCAATGATTGCTGAAATTCAATAATTTTTGTATCATTTGAAAGTATCTTAAATTTTTCTTGCAATTGGCTAAGTTTAAGTTGAAGTTCTTCAACCTGAGATGCAGTTTGAAGTATTTGCGCCTTAACTACATCGCTTTCTGAAGTTTTTTTTTGGTTTATACCTTTTTTAGTTTCATACTTTGACAATAAATCATCTTGAATTTCTCTTGCTGTCTGACTAAGATCAACATTATTCCAACCCGAGGTTATTAAAGATTTCAATAATGACTCATTGTCTTCAAATTCGGCATATTTCAATTTTCTTTCATTGAATTTTTTTACAAGTTTGAAAGCTGGCTCATTATTAGAAAGCAAATCTAAAAGTTGATCATAACTTAAGATAGTTTGAAAGCTATCTAAATTAACTTTATTTAATTCTGGTTTAATTTTTTTTAAGTAAGTATCCCTGTAATAAGGCTTCGAAGCATCATTTTTCTCAATATATGCCTGAACATATTTGCAATTAGCATAATCAACTAATTTTTCAAATTCTTGTTTTGTTATTGTAACTTGACCAAAGCAATAAGTTGAAAGTAAGATAAATATCTTTAAGATGATTACTTGTTTTTTCATTGTCTGCTTTTGTTTATTTTATAACATTATTATCACAAATTGCATCTGTTAATTCTTTAAGCATTCCTATTAATGGATAGAAAAACATTGATTCATTAATCACTTCATCTTCGGTAACTTCTATCTTTTTTTGTTCCCAACCCTTTTGTGCATAAATGCCTAACCTTTGAGTACAGACTTTTTTGGCAATTTCAATTGAAGCCACATTTATCTGATAGCCTTTTTCTCTGAAGAAAGATAGGTTGTCAAAAACAAAATTAATAAATTCTTCCACCTCTTTAACTGTTTTATCGAGGTATTCGTCATTTACATATTTATACTTATCAAATTCATTAGAATTCATTCTTCTGATTATTCTGTTCGTACCATTGCTGTGTAAAACGACTTTTTTATTGAGAATACTCTCGTAATCATATGATTGAGTCAAAAAGAATCCACCTTTACAGGTTGCAGCTTTATGATTATCTTTTGGAAGTATAATTTTTAAATCACTACCAGAATATCGTGTCCCATATACTTTTTCGAAAATCATTTTTGTGTAATCTTTTAAAATGCTTTCATCATATGTCAATAATTGAATAATCCGAGAACCATTGCCACTGAAAACAATTTTATCGGGCATCTCCTCGAGGTTTAAGTTCTTCATTAGTTTTGATAGGTGATAAATAATTGCAGAATAGAAAAAGATGAATGTAATTTTTTGAGTAGTATCATTTATGAGTTTCTCATATAAATTTACATTTTCTGCTAAGTTATTGCCAAAAGATCTAATACGTTTGTTATGTTTTAATGAAAACAAAAATGAAGCTATATCCTCAGATCTTTTATTTTTATACATATCATCGAAAATTTGAAAAATATCATCGAAATTTTGAGAAGTATCATCATTCTTTTTTATAGTGGTTTGTAATTCTTTCTTGATTTGATCAAAGAACTGACGAACAATACCATTTTTTTTACGCCCTGTTTCTGAATACCCATCACCAAAAACAGCATTTCCAGCAAAACGAAAAGATGTAATGTAATCAGCTTTTCCTCTATTTGCTATAACTATATCTGTTGTTCCTCCACCAATATCAATAGTAACAAGATTGCTAGTATCACCATCTTTAATATAATACTCAAATGGTGCAATTGATTCAGTTATTGAAATAATATTATTTTCATCTCCACCAAAATAATTTTTATAAGCGTCCTTCCATACTTTTACAAGGTTCTCATATCTTCTTCTTTCTATACTTACAGGATAAAACCAAATTATTTTTGTATCTGCTAAACTACCATGGTTTAATATTACTTTATTTCGCAGGATATACATAATTGATTCTATATACGCTTTGACTTTATTTCTGTATTCTTGGTCATTAGACCATTTTAAATCTGTTTCTGTTTTATTATAAGGATAATCAATACGTTTTTCGTAAAGTTCATTTAAACTTGCTTTTTCAAAAGGATACACATCCAACCAATTGGTTTTTTCACCATATGATAATGCTGTACGCATGGGGAATTTAAACTCTTCATCAGTATATGAAGGAATATATTCTTCATCAAAATAATTTTTCAAAAAACCTTCTCCACCGTGAAAATAATGGACTTGTCGTTCATCCTTTTTTGAAATATCAAACGATTTAATATCTCCCCCATTATCTACTCTATATTCAATATGGGTATTGGTAGTACCAAAGTCAACTGCAA
>ERZ795060.506-NODE-506-length-52797-cov-6.567442_pt1 | contig 52797 bp, 55 predicted proteins | sample MGYA00375144_ERZ795060 | MGnify/ENA primary metagenome ERZ795060 (study PRJEB30189, sample SAMN05720157) | activated sludge metagenome | isolation source: anaerobic digester from wastewater treatment plant | place: Japan | collected 2015-05-15 ... | reverse complement strand
CCCATCCTCCTGTCTTTCCTTCTATACCACTTACCATACCAGCATACGATTTAAAATCAAGACCAGCACCGGATGCAGTAGCAAATGCTCGTGCTGTAACTTGTTCTTGTCTGTTTCTTTCAACTCCAATCAAAATTGTTTTTATTAAAGTATCAAGCATCGTTCCAGTTATTTTACCAGCATTTTCACTAACAACCACTGAAGCAAGTGTAGTTATACCTGATTTCATAGAATTAAGGATATTCTGTACACCGTTTTCCATATACTTTCCAGCCATACCTAACGAACCTGCAACTGCTCCATAGCCAGCAGAAGCTATTCCAGATATTGCACCTGATGCTGTAATACCAAGTGTTTCACCTAATGTTGGTGTTTTCGGACCAGATTCTACTTGAAACTTTGTTACATCTAATTGTTCTTCCTGTGTTTTATTTATAGACTCTAAAACCTCAGAAGAATCTTCACTATAAGAAAGCTGGTCTTGATTAACAAACAAGCTCTTTCTAGAAGTAATTGCTAACTCTTCAAGCTTTTCAGCTTGCTTTTGTGCAGCTTTTGATTCGGCAGGCGCCGTTCTAAACATTTCAGATACTCTAGGTACATTACTTTCAGCTAAAGTTGGTTTAAGCATTCCAGTTATACTACTAGACCCACCACTTGCTACAGCTTCTGCAAATGTTGTAAATTTACTAGATTTACCTGATTGCAGTATTCTTTCTTGCTGTTTTGTTGCTTTTTCTTCTTCAGAACGCCTTATTCGTAACTGTATTGCTGCTGATTCACCTAGTAATGATAAACCTTCACTACCAAATTCTGGCAGACTTGGTGATGTAAGTTCTTCTTTTTGCTTAATTCTGTTTTTAACCTGAAGTGCGACCGCTGCTATCCCTCGTTCATATAAAGTAGCTTCGGGCCTAACATTACCCATTACTGAAGATATTACATTTGAAGCAATATTACCTAATACAGATTTTTCAGATAAACTTTTAAGTCTCTCTGTTATCCCTTCTTTTTTTTCATAAGCCCAACTACCTAGTGTAGCTTGGCCGTGCATTTTTTCAAGCTTTTCTGTTTTCTTAATCTGCTCATCTAATAATGTATTAATTCTTTCCAAATCTAGTCCAGGAGCTATTTGTAATGTTAACTTCTTAGAAGCTAACCACTGGTCTAGTACTTTGGAAAAATCTTCTAAACTTTTACTTTGTAGAAGTACTTGCGGTACTACAATACCTTCACTTTGGCTCCAAGCTTGAATAAGCCTTTTAGATCTTTCTAACTCATCTTTAATATCTTTAGTAATATTTAATTTTGATTTAACTTCCCAATTCTGCAAAAGAACCATAAATTTTTGAGAAGCTGAATTTAGATCATCAAGCATTTTTTTCTGAGCAGAAAGATTCTGAAATTGATCACGCATGTATTTCAAGGCTTCAAGCCTAGATATGTTATTCTGTTTTTGTAAAACATTGATTTGTGACTCAATATTCATCAAAGACGATAATAATGCTTTAGCTTCCCCTAAATCAGAAATCAAAGATCTAGCTATCCTACTAAAGGATTCTGTAGTTCCAAGAATACGTTTTAATGCATCATCGGACCCTCCTAATAGTATTTGTAATCCTTTTATAGCTCTTTCAATCTCAAGAAATTCATTTTTCAGAGATTTTGTCGCTTCAGAAGGATCTTTTGACTTATCAATTACACTACGTATTTGTTCAAGTAAAGCGTCCCTCTTAACACTTTGATTAGTTGTGGGTTGCTCAGTAGGATTTGTTTCAGGCATATGTGCACCTTAGACTATCAAGTAGATTTTTTCATCTTATCTTCAGGTATTAAAACTTTGTTAGTGTTTAAATCAACTATACCTACTTTAGGAATATATTTAGCATTGGCTTGAATATACTCAGCATCACCAATCCTTGCTCTACCTGTTTCTTCAAGTTGTTTTTTCTTAGCTTTATGGTCTGCATAAATCTTGTAAATCTCCGGATGTGTTAAGTACCCTACAAGCTCAGATGAAGGTTCATATAAATTATCCCATATTTTTCGCAACTTAACTTTAACAAACTGAAATGATAGTAACCAGTAAGCATCAGGTAACATTCTTACATCCTCTGCATACGGGTTCCATCCATTCATAGCACATACTAGAAATTTCAAGAACTCATAGTCACCCATCATCTGACGAATTTCTTCGTCATTGTCTGATGGGTGACTTATGAGTTTTTTAGTTGATTCAGCGCTTCATTTCTCTTCTTATCAACTTCCATATATGCAGTATATAGTGAATCAATTACTACAGGTGGAAAATGTTCTAAGTACCTTCTCAATGCCTTTTTAACTGCAATGATATAAGACATCTGATTTGGATAATCTACAGGCTTAATTGTATCTTTAAACATTTCATATATAGTAATACCATTAATAGCTTCAAGTGCATATACAATCTGTGCAAATGCTACAGCAGTTAATCGACCTACAGAACTTTCAAGCATATCACTAACTTCATCTAAAGCTAAAAGCATATCTGATTGGTCTAGTGCACGCAGTGTCCAAACTTGCTGAAATAATGTAATATCTTCTTTATATTCACCCCTAACAATTAAACTTTTCAAAACATCCAAAGGATGCTGGGGTGCACCTTTCATAGCTAGATTTTGCTTTAAGTCTTGCTGTATTTTTTCTTTGATTAAATCTTCTTTTGAGGGTTCTGCAGATTGAGATTGTGTTTCTAACACTCTCCTCTGAGTAGCATTAGGAATTTCACTATCCGAATCTGTGTGCAAATCGGGGATAGGCGGTTGAGAATTTACAATGTTTTGCGCTGTACTAAGTTGAGGTTGTGATTGTACTGGTTTAGGATTTGATGCTGAAATCTGGGAAACTTGCTGTTGTAGATTTTGTGCTTGTCTTTCAAGTAATACTTCTTCAACAGACATGAATTCGTCACTAAGGTTAGTGTGTATAGGTTTCATATTTCCTCCTGTCTAATACAGACATTTAAGATATAATAAGTAAATATTAAGAAACAAGCACAGATACTTAGGTGAATACCTGTGCTTGTTGTTATTCTAATTAAGTATGGACTACATTCTATTATACATAGTACTTGATAGGTCTGATACGTGTTGCAACAACTTTTCCTTCTTCCATAATAGCTTCATTCTTATCAGCAGAAGGTATTCGCTCTCCAATAGATTGTATCCAGCATTCAAAGAATACACGACCAAAGACAATATCTCCAGTTGTAGGAGAGTAGTATACTTCAAAGATATCTATTGGTCTTACCTGCTGTAATAAGCTTACATATGTATTAAGAAGAGTTGTATCGTTAGAATTAGGATCTCTTGATGTATCACCTTCAGTACCTGCAAGGTCAGCCCTAACCATAGCAGCAAGTAGATTAGAACTATAAAGCGCATATCTTTTAAGTGTGATACTGATTTCTTTTTGTTTCCCAGGTATAACTTCACAAGCTTCACCAGGCCAGTAGTTCGTCTGTCCAAATGTCTGCTCAGTAAGTGCACCCCAACCGGTACCAAATGTATTGTTAGGAAATGGTTCAATCTGATGTATAGTTGTAGTATCTCTACTTAAATCATATGAAAATTCTTGCACATACCCGATTGCCATGTGTTCTGTACCAAACCTAACACCCATTGTAATAGACTGAATCGCAGCCCTTGGTACAGTAAGCTCTACACCAGGTACACCACCTCCAGCCATACCCCAGTTAATAGGTAATATTCTATGTGGCAATGCCATAACTAATCCTCCTACAAATTATAATAATATTGTATAGTAACCTTCAGTATACTTATGCGTATAAACTGCATAATAAGAATACTTGATTACTACTGTATCTGGCCTGATTGATGAAACTTTTACATCAATATCACCTATGCTTTCAATAATCTTATTGTTCAGATATGCGATAAATAGGTTAGTTAAATACCCTTTAATCATTCCTGCATATCCACCTCTATTGTAGATAAGTGAACCACGGAATGTTCTATCCATCTGTATTGCAACATCTCTTGCAATGTAATCTTTAGCTGTTATGATATTGATGTTATTTCTCTTAACTGTACTATTATCAGTTGTTAAATCGTCTACTACTCTGAATACACCACCACTATCAGTTAACAGGAAGCAGCTATCACTACCAGCTTGCTGGAGCATGTATTCTGTATAGTAGTCATCATAATCTTCCTCAAAAGGCTCTAATCCAGGTACAATTCGTCCTAATAATGTAGTAGTCGGTGATGGAAATGAATCCCTGTAAGCCATAACAGCCGCTGCTATGAATGCACCATCTACTATAGCTGTTGCTTCCTGTTGTGTAGTCGGATCAGTATAATAATATTTTGCTCTAGTTGCATTAACAAATACGATTCTTTCATGTTTCAATGTTGTTGCAATTCCTCTAAGTGAGCTCAAATCAGAAGAATCTCCAACTGGTGTTAATACAGGAGCACCACACCAACCCATACGATACCGGCCATTATCAGGTAAACTCCTCTCTTCAACATGTGCTCTTAATGCTGCACGACACTGTGCTGAAGAGTTCAATATCGCAACATCTTGCACATCTCGATATTTAATTACATCAAGTGCATCTATGTAATCAGAAGTTGTTGCAGTAGGGGGGACTTGCACAACGCCAATTCTCGGTACTCCATATGTTTTTAATGCAAGTTTTGCGATTACTACTAAATCATTTTCTGGTATTTCATCACCTAAATCATCAACAACATCTTCAAATACCCAGAATTCTTTGTAGACCATATATTCAGTTGAAGGCCTATTAATTAAGTATGATACATAGTATGTACCACCATCTGCTACTTTAGGCTTGTTTTCAACTATTATAGATGTACCTATATCTATTAAACTTAGTATACTTGCATCTCCTGTAACCGTAATTTCTGTTGTACCTACAGGAGAAGGCGTTTTGATAACACAGTCATAATTAGAGCTGTTAGCTTCAAAACTAATCTGCGAATAATTTGCAGATCTTGCAATAGTAATAGGGGATTGCAATGTTAACACAAGCTGTCCTGAACTTGCAGATATATCTGTACCATCTTCTACTGAAATAGTTTGTGTAGCACCTGTGTTAACTGTGCTGATTCTAATGTCACCACTTACAATACTACACGTAAAATTATCCCCTAATATAACATCATTGATTGCTGTGATTAGCTGATTATATGTGATAGAACTACTTGTAAACTTAACCGAATATGTTTTGCTGTTGATAACAAAGTAATATCTAGTATTTATTACAAGGGGTGAGTAGTCCGTACCAGATATTCCTGTTAATCCAAATTCCTGATATGCAGGTAATGCGTCTTGACCTGGTACACTTGTATCCAATGCAGTTACCCCTAATGCATTAAATAAATCAAGTGTGGTACCTGCTTGTAAGTATACTGTTGAACTTGCACCTGTTATAGTGTTAGTAAATCTAATATCCTCACCCACAATGCTTGCACTAAAGTTTGGAGCTAATGATGCAAGCTGTGCATTTATCAGTGTTATTAATTCAGAATATGTAGGTACAGTAGCACCTGTTGTTATAACAATCGTTGTTAAAGTACCAGCACTAGGTCCTATTTGAAAATCATAATCAGTAGTGGTATTAAGAGATGTGCTATTAGTACCGACAATGCCGGATAAACCAAGCTCTTGATAACCAGATGTAGCATCTGATCCAGGAACAGAACTTTCTAATGTTCCATTTAATGAAGCAATAAGTGCATTACCTACAGCACCACCTATTACAACATTATTTTCAGGAGAGGTTAACCATGTTATGCTACCAGTAGAAAAATTTATACTAACATCGGTATCTATAACAATGTCATTCAATCCTCGCTGTGTACCACACTGTAATATCTTATAAATACCAGTAGAGTACTGTTCTAGCTGATCTATAGAGCCTGTACTACTCCTAGTAACTGCTTCGTATAATATTTTCTTATAGGCGCTAGCTTTACCTATAAAACAAGGTTTACGCTGTGTGCTAGATGGATTCGCAGCACCTGGTACTTCTATCTCCTCTATGATTGTACCTGGCAATCTGTAACCTAAAGCCATATCTATCTCCTTAAATTCATATCAAGTAATCTCTTATACGAGATATTCTAATTAATACAATAGTATACCTAATCAACTAAAATATAGAATAACATTTTGAAATCTTAGTAGATTTAAATAACTACTCTGTTATTCTTTTTCAACTTTTTGTGGATAAACATTCGGATGCCTTTCATACTGTTGTTCTTTAACAGATGAATCCCCTTTCAAGTACTGTACAAAATCTTCTAGATCTTGCTCAGTATAAGTTTCATTTCTAGGAGTTCCTGCGATACCAGGATGACCTCCTGCTAATGGGCCAAAGAAATCTTGCACTAATTCTTTAGCATTACCACCTTCTGCAAATGAGAGTGTAATACTACCAAACTTAGTATTGAGAGATACTACCATCGGAACAACTTTTTTCAAGTTTGGGCTATAATAAGCACCATTACAGAATACACCATCTGTTATAAATACACGTATATCATCATCTTCATATACTAACTTAGATTCTACTTCTTGATCTTTTGATTTTGTCCACTCTAAACCTTTCTGTATAGCACTGTTATCAGAGCCTAGATCCATTAAAAACTCCTGTGCTGCTAATATGTAACTAGAAACATCAGTTAATTCTGAAAATCTTTGTTTTAGCGGGGAAGAATCATACCAAGCCCAAAAACCATAAATACACTCAATCGCATGTTTGTCTTCATCTGAATCTGCTTGCTCATATAGCTGTTTTAGTTTATGAGGTCCATTTACATCTACATAACCTGCATAGTCCCAGAATTTTGGGGTAACATCAGGTTTAGTACCTAGTAGCGATAAAACACCGCCTATGGTATCAAGATCAAGATGCGACACAAGAATATACTCCCCTGATACAGGAGAATTGTCTCTTACACATGGAGGTTCACCTGGAATAGCATGATGTGCAAGAGTAATTTCTTTTCCTTTAATAACTTTGCCCCCATACTCTGCTTCAACTGTTGCAACAACATCATGCGTATCAGCAAATTCTTTCCCGATTTCATAAGAAGGAGCTAACATTACTTTCATAAAATCACCTCATTATTTGTAATATTATGATAAATCTACAGAGCCATCTAGCTCTACATTTGTTAGTTGCACAAATCTCTTACTATAATCTTTGAACCTGTATTCCACTAATACACTTAATGAGACATCAGTAGCATATATAATCCATAATTCGCCTTCTTGTACAATCTCTTTTTCAGAACCGACTTTAAAAGGTTCCATATTAGGAGATATAGAAAAAAATGATTTATCATCATCTTGGTATATAAAAGTTGTTTTGAAAAAATGTGTGAAGCAAATTCTAATAGCATCAACTAACTTTCTTCTTGTTTCTGAATCAGTTGCAGCAATGATTAAACTTAATTGGAGATTATCCATCCCTCCAAATACTTCTTCACCATACATAAGGCCATCAGGTCCTATATACTTATCAATATACATTAAATTGTCCGCGCCAACAAATGTAGGTTTCTCTGAATGTCCTTGTATGATAACTGCAATCATTGGAAACTTTCTAGTTGTAAAAGGAAACACCTTTGTTATGAATAATTTTTCTGTATCTGTAGAATTCTTTAAAGGTGTTACCCATGGTACAACAATGTCAAAATAACTGCTATTCTGGTCAAAAAATGTTTTTAATATTTCAACAACTGCTGAAGTTGTCTGTGTTTGAATAAGAGACCAATGAAAATCATCTAAAGGTTTACCTACTACATCAGGATGTTGTCTAGCAAATATACTCACAGACTATTCTTCCTTGTTTTTTGTATTAACATCAATTACAGAACAATTAATAGTTTTATTTCTGAAAGAAGATTCAATGTAAAAACCTTTGAAATAAGGGCAGAGTACATTTTCATTAATACAGACAGGTTGTTTGTTTTCATCATAAACTAAATCATCTACCCTGCCCTTTCCTGGGCACTCCTCAGGCTTTAAAACAATAACAGAATTTTTGATTCGGAGTTCTTTGAATAAAACATCAGCATTACTGTTCTTTATCATGCTCACCATCTTTAATCTCCTCATCTATTCTAGCAAGGTGTGGTATATTGTTATCTAGGATGACTTTCCACACAACACCACCAATTTTGCTTCGATAATAATTTGTTGAACCAACTCTTTCAACAAGATGCTTTATTTTAGGAGTTAATACAACTTTGCTTCTCCTATTTAATCTTTCTGATTCTACATATGCATCTTGAATTAAATACTCTGGTAGTAGCTGATTTGTAAGCGAAGCTCGTTTGCTTAAATCTGATAAAAATGCGCACTCACTAGGTGCTATATTTAGATGAATATCCTCAAATACAATATCTTTAATATCTTGAGGACTTAATTGCTGTTCACCCCAGACTCTAATAGCTTTTGTTAAATCTAGGCCTGCATTGCGATAACGTAGATGTAAATCAGTTAGAAATATTTTAAACTTACCTGTGTTACCAGCAGATGCTTTTAAATTTTTTTCCATATCTAATAAACCTCCAGGACCTGTGTAATAATTACTAAACTCATCTATATGATCTTTAGCAATCATTTCCTCATACTTTTCTAATGAGTTTTTAGCTTTTTCTTTTGATTCTGCAGCATCATTGATTACCTTTTTCAATGTATCTGCATGTTCTTTTTCAACTTTTACACCTGCTTCTAATTCTTTATCTGATTTACCCATACAATACCTCTCTTGATTTTACAATAATGTATACAAGACTCCTCCCACATCATCACTTGCTCTTATTAACACACTCTCAAACTCACGATGTAGAATCTGTAGAGAGGGGCCATATGTATACTTAACAACTTTAGCAGCTCTATAACGTTGTTTAGAAAATACTCCAGTTAGAAATTCTATGACATCAGTTTCTTCAACATTTACTTCAGGGAGCACCCACCATTTTATAGGTTTCAAAACTGTCCAACCATATTCCCCTTGAGTTACTTCTTCTTGTGGTGCTGCCCTAGAAGCTAGAAACGCAGGTATGGATATATCAAACCTTGAATCTATTTCTCTTAATGTTGGGTGATTTCTATATCTAAATCTGATTGAGTTAAACTTAGGACTACTGGATATGGATAATCTTTTTTCAAATATAATTCTAAACTTGATTTGTGTAGGTGTTGGTATTAGATTCCCTAGTACAAAATTACTGGCTTTTCGATTACTAAGTAAATCTTGTGCTGGTATCATAACAAGGGGAACCCAAGTTGTACCATCAAGAGAATATTGATAAGTTATTCTATTTTCACTAGAATCAAACTGATCGGCAACTAAGAAATAATCTACCTCTTTAAAACCTTCTAAACTTAACCAGTTTGTCTCAATGTAACCAGAAAGCTGTGCACCAGACATAACAAATGCTTTCCTGTCTGCTTGCACAATAATATTAGGGCTTGTATATGCATATGTAGAAGGTGTAGATAATGTGTATTCTTTATATCCGTATTTTTGGTAACCCTCTAAGTAACCTGTTCCATCACACAATATATGACTTCTATCTGGTGTATTAGATTGAGAATTCCAACAGTAACATTTTGTAAGATTTGGTGCAACATTACCAAGAGGTGTAACAGTGCTATTCTTAAATAGTGTACATGGTGAACCAAAACCATTTAACAACACACGATTGTTATTCAAAGTACGATCATATAAATGATACTTATCAACAAGAGATCGTATGTTAGTCCGTGTTGTGTTGGTCCATCTCATTTATTGTATCCTCAAATATGAAATACACTAATGAAAGAATACCTATTAACTCCAAACTATTACTATTTATCAAAATAGTTTTGATATTGAAATAATCTATCCATAAGTTCAAACTATTCTCTTCATATGTACTTCCGTCTGTAAGCGGTTCAGATTGTTCTAATCCAGTAACATCAATAAGAACTAAATAATTTTTCTTAGAAACATCTAGAAAAGAATTTAAACATGCAACAAACTTTACTCTATCTTGGGAAACATCAAAACCGCATTCTTCCTTTACTTCTTTAATAGCTCGTGTAAAGACACTCTCATCTGATTCCTCTACTGTCCCTGATGCAGGTCTGATAACTAATCCTAAATGAGGAGTATATTCTTGACGTATCAAAAATTGGACACTTCTTTTATCTTCTTTCTGGTTAAAAGAAAATTTAAATGGAACAAAGTAAACAGTATCTTTACCTATTACATACTCGTAGTTATCATCAGTTTTTACAACTTCAAACCATTCAGAATGATATAAACTTTCAGTATTCACCAGTTTGTATTACCTCCTGTAGGAGATTTACCTGTAATTGGTGCACTAATAAGTTCTCGTATATCTGCTGTTTCCTGATCTGGTACCATAACTTTCTCCCTGAAACCAATTACAGGAATTGAAACAATATATTCACAATTTCTAAGAAGCTCTAACGAGTAAGTACCCTGACTATCAGTAACAGAGCTTTGAACATCTTGACTAACCAGTGCTCCTAGTGTATTATGTATCATGCCAATCTGATAAGGGCGTGCAAATACAAGTAGCCCAGGTACGCCTACTCCTCTTCCTGAAATAACTGAACCTGTTATAACACATGTATTTTCTGCCATAAAACACCTTTAATTACTTTGGAGTACTTTGAATTACAAGATCTGATGCATTTCTACGATATAGCATTCTAACACTTTCCTCTAATTTATCTATCCTAGTAGAAAGAAAGGATATATCTTTATTTACTAATTGTAATTTATCATTTACTACTTCACAAGAAATAAGCCTGATCTGTTCTTTATCAATACGAGCTTCTTGCAAGTTAGCTACAGTAATTTGTAATTTTGTGTATCCTGCAACTAATCCACTAAGTGTTATCAATAATGAAACAATCCCAAATAAATTTTTTACAAACCAGTTTTCACTCTTAGACATATATATTACCCGATTTGAATTCTATCTTCAATGTACGCCTTCATTAAAAGATAAATAGCTTCTTGTATTGTATACCCTTCATGTTGTACTTTAGTTTTAAATTCCTCATATACATCTACAGGAACCCCTGAAACACTTAAACATGTTAAACCTTTTTTCGGATGTGTGACGCGACTTGGCATTGTTGTAGTAACCTCCTTAATACAGGATCAGTTTCCTGATTGTAGGAAACAAGTTTATTAAATTTCAAGAGTTTTAACATTCTTTTATGAATATTATTTTGCTGCTTAACTATGTTTACTCTCATACATAATAGTATCAAGAACGTGTAGTATCTTTAGCCATACCTAAAAGTGTTCTTCGAATTGATTCATATTTTAATACTTCTACAACTGCATCCCCGTTTCTTAAATCTAATTCAAACTTTTTACACTCTTCAGGATCAAAAAAAGACCAAGATTTTAATTCAGATATATAGCCTCCAGATAGTTTTATACCTTGATATACAAGGTAAGATGCAAGCACTAAATCTTTGGTATAAAAATAACCGTTATCTCTCATATTGTTCATTACTCCTAGATCGTTGGGTAATCCATTGATTGATTTCTGGTAAAGCAGTTTGTTGTGTATTTACACTAGTATTTACTGGATACATCTTTTGTTGATCTTGCTGCCTATGTTGCATAGTTTCAGTATGGCTAAACAGATTAGGTTTACTTACAAATTCTGGGTTAACTTTCACAAAAGACATTGTTTCTAATTCTTCTTGAACATCTTTTTTGGTTAAAGGTATTAGCTTCAAACCTCTTTGTAAGTATAAGGGTGCAAGTGCAACCCCATTAGAAATAGGGACTTCAGCTTTAAAATCGTACTTATACCCTTCATGTATAACTGAAACAATAACTGTAATTAACGCATTGCAGATTGTGCCATCTTCATAAAGTTTTGAAACCTGAGAACCAACAAACGTGTATTTAGGTACTTGATCAAACAACTCTACTAATATATCATCTAACACATATTCAGCAACTTTGTTAACATGCTCTTTATAGACACCTGCAGCATCATACTCTTTTCTCTTTGGAACATTCCGATTCATAAAGTCTTCAAGTTTTTTATCAAGTTCTGAAACTCTTTCTTCAATATAACTATCTACCTCATCTAAAACTTTTTGTAACTTTTGTTGAAAATCAATTTCTTGTACAACATTTTTAAGCTGAATTAACTCAGACCATATTTTTTGTAGCTCTTCTTTACTTAGAGATGATGTATTCAAGTTTATTGAATCTAACAAATTGTTTGAAGTATCTTGTGTAGTCTTAGTTTCAGTAGTGTATTCATCAACTGGAGGTATATCAATAACTTTATTTGGATCAGCTTTTTTATGAAAATGTGAAAACTTAACAGGTTTTTTAACTCTTTCATCAACTAACGATGTAGTATCAGAATCAAAAACCTGGTCAAAGTAATCTTTTAGACTTTTATGTACTACATTTTTCTTGTTTGAACCCATATACTAACCACCAGGTGAGATAATAGTATTATACACAAAACTATAGTTCATTACGAAAGTGCTACATCATTCTCAGTTTCATATGCTACTTTCAGATCCTTTTTGTAATCATATGAAATAATTGAATTTCTGTCTACTGAACTGAAATTACCTCTAATTCTCTTGTAGCCATCAGAATAATCAGCATCTGAATCATACTGTTTAACTAATGCTGTTGCCTTATTACTAGAAACAAATCGTACTAAACCTTGATATCGTGCCATAGTTTTATAACCTCTCTTTCTTAAAAATGAAATTTCATATAAATAATAGATTACAGTATAATATTTCTAAGTTAACAAATCTATTAAATACTTATATGAGAGGGTGGTGCATTCAGTATTGCTTTAGTATTTGAATACAAAACAATAGGTAAACTTTCTAGAATAGATACATAATTTGGTATTGTAGCGAAATAAATAAGATATTTACTAGTTGAGTTGTAATAACCAAGTAACTCATAAATAACTGAAATAGAAATCGACTCTGATGTTGGAACAAGGTCTTTTACAATGCAGATCTTTAAACCAAGATTTTCAACAACAAAAACATGGAGAGTAAAGTAATCATGTATGATAGGATCTAAATAGATCACTGTTTTAAACTTACTTTGTAGCAATGAATAAAAATCTAAGAGTTCTTTATCTTTTTTCCTGTTATGAGAACCAGCTTTACTAGCTAGTACATTTCTGCATTTTTCACATAAATTTAAAGTTTGCTCTCGTAGCTTATTTTTACTATTACCCACTTTTGAAACAACTAAATTTTCAGTTGTACCACAATATTTGCATTTTTTCATATTTATTCATGTTTTCAAAACTAGTATTATAGAGGTGTATAGCCCCTACTGAAGAAACCGACTAATGTATTCATTGGTAATACACCGTGTTCTTGAATCATATTTGTAGCTGCACCAATAATACCTAATGCTGCAAATGGTACTGTACCTACAGCTATGCCATAAGAATTTACACAATCCCACTTGACTAAATCTTTTTGCTTAGTATATTCTGCAAGTAATGTATCATGCCACCCTTTTACATGCCCTACTCGATCATAAGTGATTTGTAAGCCAGAATCGGATGCACTAAAATGTATATCAACCTCAAGTATCCCCCAAGAAATAAGTGCTCTGATTAAAGCACCTTGAACTAATAAATCAAACATTTTATACGGCACACCATTATAAAAATTGTATGGATTAGTATAACTTGTTTCTTCTTGTTCGCTCGTGAAATACCAGTAAAAAGTTGTTGCAGGGGGGTGTATGTTTATCTCAACTAATGTTCCTTCAATAAACTGCATAAGCTCATCAATAGTAAATTTTTTATCAAAACCACCAGCAAATGAAACAACTCCACCTTGCCCTATTCCATCTGTATCAGAAATAGTAGAGCCAGGATTAGGTAATCTCCTTCTAACTAAATCAATCCTGGTTAGTAGAGCTTGTAGTATCTCATACTCCATGAATGATACAACTTTAAAACCTCTGTTTGAAAGAATAGTATAATCTTGTAAAGGTGCTGTATATGAAGGGAACAAGTTAGCATTGTCTATTTTAAATACAATGTTATTTAATGTAGAGTCCTCATACGTTTTTGATCTCCAAGTTATGTAATCTGGTAAGTTTAATACACTTTCCTCTGGGTATGTATCATATAATACATAAGTCATCTTATCTATAGAGTTAGCTTCAATACTTTTAAATATAACATTATCTGTAGTTTTAGAAGCAATATCTAACAACCTTATCATATACAGCACCTATCTAATCAATGAATTATAGAAGTTGCTTACGCTGAATAGCATACATTTTGATGTCTTTATCCTGTACTGAACCTATAATGTGATCAAGTTCATCCATTGTAAAAGATTCACTCTCCATCCACTCTAAAAATTCTAGAGGGGAGATGCCCTGATTTTTTGTTTCAGGTTTAGAACCTAAAGCTAGTTTTTCTACTTTTGCAAGTATAGCAGGACGAATTTGAGAAACTTGTGTATTAGTTTTAGATTTAACTTCTTCTATGTATTGCTCTTTTCGCAACTGATCAAGTTTAGCTTGTGTTAAATCTTTCAAGCGTTTCTCTTTTTGATACTGCTCTACTGTAAGGCGCTTTAATAAAACCTTGCCATTGTTTGGAGATAATGCTTTCCTAAGAAAGTGAGAACTTTTAAGTGTTTGTAAATCTGTATACTCTAATAAGTCAACAACAGACCCTTTTGGTATAGAGTCTATACCAATACCTGGTACTATCACATGACCATTTGTAAGATTTTTCACATAAAAAGTCTCTTGACCATATTCATCATGATAGGGAGTAGAAGCAGTAGTCGACGGATGTTTTGCTACTGAACCACTAGCTACTTCAGCTATCGCAGCCGATTCTAATGCTGCATCTATTTTCTGTTTAACAATGTTGATAGATTCTGCAGGTTGCTCTGCGGGTGTTGGTGCTTGAACTCTCTGAGGAGCTTCAGCTGGTATTGAAATATCTTCTTTGCTAATGAACTCATCATCTAAACTATTAGCTAAGCTTTCAGGAGAAATATCCCCAGTTTGTAGTTTTTGTTTAAGCAAAGCTTCCTGTTTCTGTAGTTTTTGAAGTAAATCTTCTTGTAAATTTGGTTGCATAACACACCTCTTTTATTTAAATTCATGTTGTATAATCATATATCAAATATAAGAGATTTTCTACAAAACTTAAGAAAGCCTAGTAGAAATATTCTACTAGGCTTTCAAATTTATTAACTAACCCTTGCAGAAGAAATTAGTCTGTCAACCATGCAGGTAATGTTGCACTGCTCTTAATAGCAACTGCAACTGACCGTGGGTTCAGAATAGCCATTGAAATCTGTTCTAAGAACAACCACGCATATTCTGGTTTACCGAATACAAACTGATCTGCTGGCAGAACCTGTAAGTTGATACGAATCGGCATTACACCGAGCGTACGACCACCAGTTACTGCAAATACAACTCCAGGAGGTACAGAAACATTTTCCAAACCTCTTTCATCGACACCTGCAGTTACAAAAATATCGATGCCCCAGATTGACCCAAAAATACCTGTCAAGAGAAGATCTCTTGAAGACATTGGATCAAAATCCATGGCATTCATTGCTTTCTTCAAGTCCCCAAATTCCTGACGATTCATGATAAACTTTTCAACCTGCAAACGATGTCTTTCAACTTCGTGCTGCAGATTTTCAAGAGATTCTTTACCAAGACCACCAGTTAAGTAAAGCGGGGAGTTTTCAATTGTGCTTGCCTGGTATAGCTCACGAATAGCTGCACGGTCTTCTTTCAACATTATCTGGTATAATGTTTTGTTGTGAATACGATCGATGATATCAAACTGCCTCTGGTACACTTCAGATAATGTGACTTTCGGCATTGAGGTTACTAAGAACTCATATGGGAACACACGATCGCCCTTCACTTTAGTTTCAATTGTGTAACCGTCTTCCTGTATCACAAGAGCAGCAACATTAATATCTTTTTCGTAGCAGTTAATCTGACCCTGAGCAAGCTCATGTGTATAGAGAACCTGACGGGAGAATCCTTGATAGTCAAGTCTTTCAAGAATCAGTGGTACCATTTCAGCACCAAATTTTAATCTTTCTTCAGGACCTGACTCAAAAGCATACGAAAGTATTCGCTGCTTATCTTCATATGTATAAGGAGATTTTGCTGCATATTTGCTTCTCAGACGACCAAACTTGTCCAAGTTTTCCATAGCATCTTTGAAACTATATGCATTCATCTCACCTTTTGAGTTGAACATATCTTCTTTACTATCAACTTCTTTTCCATTGCTCTTAAACCCACCAAATGCTTTTGGGTTAGTAAGCTGTTCTGGATATACACTAGCAACTTTTTTAGGTTTCATATTGTCAGCCCACATTATCACCACCTCCTATTATAATCTCATCTTAATATGTAATTCAGGATCATCTACCGTAGGTGGCTTTGTGCAAATTCCTACAGTCTGACCTGCACCACCGACAGTTAACAAACCATCAGCATTAACCGTAACTACAGCACCAAGTGTCCAAGCTGCTGCAGTATCATACACTAAAGTTGCAATTTCACCATTTCCTTCCAGGACACTTACTTTACCACTCATAGTCTGGTCAATTCCTGCAAGATTTGGATCTTTGTAGCGATAGCTTACATAAACTGTTGCAGGAACCCCACTAGTATCTACTCTTGTAAGTACACCATTTTCTGCATCCAGTGTATAGTTATCACTATTAGTAGTAGTATTCTTCTGCGGAATAACTGTTCCAGACGCATTTTTAACAACAAATGAGCTTGCAACTACATATGGTTTCAAGTAAACCTTGTTACTTGCATCAAAAGTTACTTCAGCATTAACAATCGGTCTGTAAAACCATGTAGTCTTGTGGCAGTAAAACAAACCTATAACAGGCATGGAAGACCCAGCATCAGCTTTAGTAACAACAACCTTATTTCCAGACATTTTCAAAGCAGCGACCATACCTGCCATGAAATCAGTTGCTGGATCAACATCTCTCCAACCAGGTGTTTCTCCACCTGCTAAACGACGTACAGTATTAGGAATACCACTACGTCCAATAGGTGGGAGCATATTTGATATCATATTCATCCTCCTTAATTAAATTACTTCTTAAAAGTTTCCATTTGGTATGCACGCCAGAAATCTGCGTACACTTTTCTAGTTTCATCTTTTGAAGATTCAGTTGGGGTTGATCTTAGAGGAGCAGATGCTGTTTTAACATCAGTCCTTGGTGTACCAACTCCCCTTTCAGATGCATCTTTTTTCATAAAGTTTTCACGATTCTGTGCAAACTTTGAAGTATCCTGCGATCCATCATAAGCGCGTACAAACTTCAGTATGTCGCTAAACTTATCAATATCTTGATGATATAAGAAGTCAAATGCTTCTTTTATCACATTAGTTTGAGCAGCTTCATACCCTTTGATGTAAGCATTATGAACAACAGCATCAGCAACGTCTTCTGAAATTCCAAGTGTGCTACACATTTCTTCAACCAATGCAGTTTTTAAAGGGTTATCAATCAACCCTTTCAACTGCTGCTGTGCAGCAAGAGATGTTGCAAGTTTTGCTTTTGTTAATGCTGCCTTTACAGCCCTTGAAACAGCTTCAGAAGCTTTGTTAATGCTAACTGATTCTTCAGAAATTTTAAGCTGCTCACTTGCAATTTTTGGTTTTGGAAATTTTGCTTTGAAAGCTGAGATATCTGTCCTTTCTCCCTGAGATATAGGGCTATTATCTGCAGGCAAATTATCTCCTTTACCTTTAGGATTTGGTACAGTTTTGTTATTCAAAGATGTATCCTGCTTCTGTGTACACAAATCTTTCCAAGAACCATACAACTGTGCAGATTTCTGCTTCTTCAATTCAGCTATACGAGCTTTAAGTGTTTCAAGTATCTGAGCTTTTCTCTCATTTCGTTCTTTGCTGCTTGCTTCTTCTTTTTCAGCTTTCTCCTCTTTCTCTTCTTTCTCCTCTTTCTCTTCTTTCTCTTCTTTACCCTTGCCTTTGCCTTTACCTTTCTCTTCTACTTCTAAGGTGTTTTTCCCTTCTTCCAGAAATTTATTTCCTTCTGAAATTGCAGAATCGAGTTCACCGAGCTCATCAACAGAAAGATTAGGCTCATTCTGGTCACGGAATTTAACACCTTCTGATACAGCATCAAGAACTTCATTTAACAGTTCCTTTACTTCCTCAAGCTGTTTTGAGATGTCAGAATCTGAAGGTTTAGGTGCATCTAAAAACTTTTCTACACCTGGATTGTCTTCTCCAGGCATTTCTAAATCTACATCCGCTGCTTTCTTAAAATAATGGTGCTGAATTTTCATTTCAGCAAGTTTACGAAATGCAGATTTAGTTTTGTAAATAGATTTTCTGATATTATCTGCAACATGTATTGCAGAATTATCAGCTGGATAGATAGTACCATCTTGAATTTTTACTTTCATTCTACCTCTCCTTAAAAAAAGATTATGATTGTTTAAATCTGTTAATACAACAGTTTGAGCAGTTTTTAAAAGATTTTTGAAATATTTTCTTATTTCATCTTCTTTGCGAGACTTGATATAATCTTGTAAGAGTATATCAATGTCCCATCCTCTTGCAACTAAAGCTTCTAATATTTTATCTATAGGTGCTTTATCAATAAAAGCATCTAAGAAATCAGAGTTAGAATTTTCTGCAGATGATCTTGTAAATATAGGTACTTTATTTTCAGTAACAGGTGTTGTTTCAGATGTAAGTTTCTCTGGTTCATCTAAATACATGTCATACAAAATATCTTTTAAATCTTTAGTTAATGTACGTGTACCTCTATTTAATAATTCCTCTTCTGGAGTAGGCGGTTTAGTTGGTTGTTGTTTTGGTGGTCTACCAGGTTCACCCTCCGCATCTAAACCTAGATCTAACCCACCTTCACCTAAAGGTGTAACATCATGTAAGTTTGGTATCTCATGAGAATCTGCAGTATCAACTCCTGCTACATCTTCTAGAAAAATACCTGAATCTACAGGATCGATACCAATATCTAAACCTTCAGCACTATCAATAGTTTCCGGCATTTATGTACCTTACACTACACATGAATTAATAATATTCTAAATCATACAAAACTATAGAAAAAGAAATTGAAAAGTTAAGTGAATTCTAAATTTATTTTTAATGGAGTTAGTTAATTCAATTGATCTTAATATATTAATAATAAGGAGTTAACTATTTTTAGTTGTGCTATTATGTTTTAGTTACAAGGAGGAAATCACATATGAATACAAAGTTTGAAGTATTACAAGACAAAGCTAATGAAGTTACTAGTTTACAAACAGTTGTACAATCATGTTTTAATGTTGATTTACTAGAACAAACATTACAATTACCAAAAGCAATTGATGAGATTTGGTTTTGTTTAGGAATTGCCCCTATGACTACTAAGAAATTAAATCATGAAGCAATAGTGTTATTCGGATTTGAAAATTGTAAAGAAGGTGACCCTTGGCCTATAAAAGATGAGAAAGAATGTGCTCTAACAATTGCGAAAAAACTAATCACAGCTAGAAAATACTTACCATTATCTAACAATGTATTTCTTAAAGAGAATATTTTCCATGTTATGCAACATCCATATACAAAACACAGTTTACTTATAACAGCATTGAATATTATCAGTAGAACAATCAAGCAATATGAAATCAAAAATATTAAAAAATTTGCACTATCTTCTTATATTCCTAGTTCTTACTTAGTAACTTCTAGAGTAGATAGCAATTTGTTTAAATTGTTGTATTTGAAACAACAAAATGAAGAGTTAGAAAACTGTGTAGTACCTATATTGGCAACCAATTACATACTACTTAGCGAAGACTTGAAGTATGTAATGAAAACGCTGCTATTTTCCAAATCACAAAGTTGCTCTAACATAGTTGAATTAAACCAAAAATCACATCCACAGTATGTCTAATAATATAGTATCAGACTTTTTCTTTGCTACCTGGTCTGCTTTTTCTTTAGGTTTAATCTCTTTTTCCTGACTTAGCTCTTCTGTTTCTTGGTTAGATTTTGTTGCACCTGATTCTTCTTTTTCAAATGTATTTGAAGTAGTTGATGTAGCATTATCGTTATTCAGAAATTCAAAAGGTGATTCTTTGCTATTTGATTCATTGTTTTCAACTTCTAACACATCCTGATTATTTGCTTTGTTTTCAGAATTCTTAGGTTCCTCAACTACACTACCTTTTTCATTATCTACAATAACAGTACCATCAGGTTTCACTACAACTGCACCAGTTTTAGAGAGCAAAGGCACTACATCAGATTCTATAATTTTTTGTATTTCTTTTTTGTAAGAATTATCGGAAATCACATCTTTAAGTGATAAATTTAAAGCATTAATTTTACGATGTGATTGATTTGAGATATATGTTAAAAATGTATTGAAAATTATCCTCTCTCCTTTAGTAGTTAAATTAGGAAGAGAAGACTGTTTCTTTTCTTCTAATATACGTGTTAAAATGTTTCCAAAATCTTCTATACCACCTGTACTTTTGATTTTAAATGAACCATAATTAGATATGAGAAACTTTAACACACCTTCACTTGTACGGATTTTTTGTTCCTTAAGCTTAGCAATTATTGAATCAGACAATAAAAACTTGCTACAAGAATGCAGTATTCCATATTTGATAAAATCCTCTAAAAGAATCGAAAGAGAACCTGTAAACTCTGTATCCTGAGTAATATACTCTTTTATATCAGATTCAACAGCACTTACATTACCACCAGATTCAAGCTGGGGTCCGTGGCTTTTTGCAAACTCTAATGCTTTCGCTAAGAGAGTATCTACATCGTTATTAAACTGAGTTTTAGCCGCTTCTAAAAACTGTGTATCAGAAATTTCACTAGTTTTCACATAAGCAAGTTTTAATAATCCTTCCAAAAAATATGTTTCAAATATAGTTTGTGCAGACCCTATCTTAATATTATTAACGGGGTCAACAGTTTTAATATAGGTCCAAATATCTTTCACAAAATCTAAATCTTGTAAATTATTCAGTTCAACCCACTTTACAAACCCTACATCTTTAGACATACCTCTTCTCTTGAAAGGTGCGTACCACTCATAAAACAATTTCCCTGAAGTAGCTACCCTAGAAAGATATGGATCTGCTAATCGCAATGTATAGTAACTAACTGCTACTTTAGGTTTTTCTTTCAATGCATCTTGTAATATTGATTCGGAAGTTGTTTTATCCGAGTTATTACTTAATATTTTTTCTACATAAGTACGATAGTTATCACTTAAATTATTATCAATCACCTCATTTAAATTCTCCATTGACAATGATGTATCCCTGAGTTTATTAGTATATTCTACTAGATTATCTAAATCGTGAACTTTTGAATCAGAACCTACATCAACAGGACTTTGCGGTTCAGGTTGTAATTTCTCTTCAGTATATGCACGTTTTGTAACAATATCATATCCTAGTGTATCCGGAGTGAACTTTTTCTTGAGTTTATCTGCAATAGATTCTAGATCATACTCTACACCCATACGCTTAGAAGCTTCTATATCTTTCTTAACTTTTGCTAACCATTCTTTCACTTTGTTATACTGAGTTGCTTCTGGATCTTTAGTAGATTGAAAGTATTCTTGTAAAGAGTTAAACATATCATCTACAATTTCGTCTTCTTCTTTTCCTGTTTCTTCTGAACCAGATGTAGGTATAGGTACAATATCACTTCGAATTGCATCGGATGCAAACCGTTTTACAGGGGCAACAGGATTTGCTAGTTTATGCAGCAACCTCTCAATTTCTTGTGCTTTTTTATACAAGATAGAATCTAATTCGATCATTGCTGTTTCACCTCGTTCTTTCTTAGTTTTAAATGTAACATGTACACCAAGTTGGTTTTGAAAAGCTCTGTTAGTATGATAGAAATCTTTATAATCCTTGATGTACTTGTATGCTTCAGCCTTCGTCTTAGTAACAACTGATTCAATTTTAACACCATTTTCAAATATTTCAACTGTATACCCTTGTCCAACATGAGAACCTGGTACATTCTTATAGATAAATATATCTGTACCTACACCACCTGTTTTAGTATACATTGAATTCATGCTTAACTTGTATGCTACTTAGTCTTTACTAAGATTTCTCCGATACTTAACATTAACTAATTTCTTACCTTTTGCTTCAACTGCATTTTTTATTTTCTCAATATTAAGATAACTAATAAGTGGAGCATTGTTAGCATATACAGATTGTTTTGTACCATTATCCGGAATTGTAGATGTATCAACAAGTTGATTTGCTAGTTGGAACTGTTTTACTTGTCCTGGACCTAATTTCTGAATATGATAAATATGCACCAAGTGTTCTTTACCTTTACTTATTTCTACAAAGAACACACTATATGTTGGCGATTTACCATAATAAGGGGATTTTTCAGGTATTACATCATAATTTGGATTAAAGGTTCTCTCAGGATGCTGTTCTCTATAACTAGGTGAGTTTTCAATGTCCCATTCCTTATCTTCACTTACACCTAAATTAGGTAAAGAAGCTAGATATGCTTCTACATAAATCAAGATAAAACCATTTTTCATCAAAGATTGATGTTCAGTGTTGCTTGAAAAACTCAAATGTAATCCTACCTCATTTGATGCATTAAGTAATAAACTTGCAAGAAGCTTGTGACCTTCTGTAGTAAAATAATCTACAACAGGACCTATATTTATTGAACCATACTCTAATGAATTATCAGCATAATTAACAAATAAATACCCCTCTGAAAAATCAAAATACAAATTGCGTTTTGTTACGTTAGGTTTACCACCTACAATATCTATAGCTTTTCCAAGATCTCTGTCTAACAGCGCACGTATAAGATTTTCCAGTTTTTCGCGCAAACTCTTTTTTACAATATACCGAAAGGAACCAAGTGCTACAGGTCTTCCAATATCTTTTGTTTCTAAGACTAAATCTGTATCTTTTTTTAGTTTATTGATTTCAAAATTCAAAAACACATCTAAAACAAGATTACCATAATTAACAGCACTGAATGTATATGTTAGCAATTCCGGGTCTACATGAACAGTATCAGCAAACTTAATAATAGCTTTTTCAATGTTATGCAATGTCTTATCTGAATAAATTTTTAAATCATTTAGATTTGCTAACCAATACTTATTAGCACCGCTTACTAAATACACATTCTTATCAGAATCTGCATCCAAGTACATATCAATAGAAGATACATCAAGTGGTTTCAACTCAGATGAGTCAGGTATCAAGTCTTCAAACTCTTTTGTAACATCCTGTTTGGATAATTGAGAACTATTAATCTGTTTAAGAAGTTTATTGTATGCATCTTCACTAATCAAATCTAGGATATCACCTAAAGGTATTGTTTTCGTTCCTAATGTTATAGGTTTACTACCTTTACTAGTTGTTAATACAAGTACAACTTGCAACTGTAATTTTGTAGCATAACCTGGATCTATAGATGTTACACCTATTGTACGAAGCTGACGTCCATACTCCTCGTTTACGTCTGTTAGCTTAGCTCTTGTAATTTCATGCACAGCTTTAATTGTTTGAATTATTGTATGAAGTACACCAGGTTTCAAAACATCAGTAACTTTTCCGATTTTTATAGAAATTTGTCCATATTTGTGATGGTATACTTCAGCGGAAAGCTCTTGCTGAGTAAGGGGGCTTTTCGGAGGATCTAACGAAAAAGAAATGTTTCTTAAACTTAGACCAATACTCTCCAGATCGGATTTAACCTTATCTTTCGGCAGCTTAAATTCATCAAATTTTTTAGAAAGTGCATCAGTGTTCTGATCCACCTTATCAGCTGCATAAGATAATACATCAAGAACTTTTTCTAGAGTGGTTTCAGGTTTCTCATCTGCACCAAATTTTTTCATACTAGTTAGCCCCTTATTTCAAAATCTTTTACTAGTCTAAACAGATAAATTTTTCAGTGTTTCTAACAAAATATCAAACTTATAATTAAGATCTTTCTTATGTTCCAAAGTTGATGCATTTCGTATCAAATGATACAATGAGTTCACAAGTGATAATAATTCCTGACCTTCACTAGTTTGAGCAGCAACTTTTAAAATCTGTCCAGGAACAATTTTTGAAACAGCATCTACAACATATGCTGTAGGACAAGCAGGTGTAGTAACGATAGATAAATCATAAAAGCTAACACCTTTTAAAAGTTCTGCAACTCGCTTACCTTTAACACGGCCTCCTCTGTTATAGCGTAAGCAATCACAAAGATTAGTGGGCGAATTTACAACATGGCCACAAGATGTACAAATACTATACTTGATAGAACAACCCATTGATACAGGTACTCTATTTGGATAAGTTTCAAGCATCCTAGCAACATTTGGAGCTTTTTTCTTATCTACTCCAAAAAGTGTTGTTACATGCATATCATCATACTTATCTTTTATAAGGACTGCATCGAATACAACTCCTATAGCTGATTCTAAATTTCGTGTATCATGATTTTGATACACATGCGCTTTTCTATACGTTAAGTACCTTGGTAAATTTAAGTCTGTGTCAATATCTTCAAGTTCAGTAATATCAAAGTAATCACCATTTTTATTAATTGCATGTTCCCATAATCCAGAACCATACTTTGCGTAGTAATCTCCTGCATCAAGCGCTCTGGTTGTACCATATATGTAATCTTCTACAATAGGAGATAATAGCAATTGACTAGATTTTGTTTTTATGTTTGAGGCGATTTTCTCTTTTGTTTTAGAGTTAAAATTAACAAATGATACAACAGTTGAGCTATTTAGTTGAAGAGATTCTTTATCCATGCTACTTCACTCCATTATATACTTTATTGTTTTAAACAATAGAAAATTAAGGGAACAATTTAAGAAAAAGAATAAAATGTATGTTGTTTATTGATTCGTTCTAGTTTTAGCCATATTTGAGTAAAATTATTAATATTAGTTTCAATATTTGGAAGATTAAACTTAGAAGAAAAGTATTGTAGTTGCTTGAGCCATGTTTGTATAAGCACAGGTATATCTTTATCTAAATATTCAAAATTTAAAAACAAATCTAGTAAAATGTCAGTTGTATACAAAAATGATTGTAAATAGTTGCTTTCACTTTGTACTATAGTTTCATCTGAAAGATTTAGAAAATATGTTACCATGTTTAAAAGTATTTCTCTTATCTGAACATTGAGATTATCTACTAATAACAAATCTGATGAAGTAGCACCTTGTAAAAAATCTTCTAAATGAAATGATTTATCTATTAACTCTTGGAGATATAACAGTACAGTAGATTTATCTTTCACATGATAACTAACTTTAACATTTGTATTAGAGATTGTCTTAAGAATATCTAATGATTCAAATAAATCAATAAAGATTTTCTTGATTTGAGAAATGTGTGACATATCTAAAGCTATTAGATTTTCATATAAAAATAGACCCAACTGGTGAACATCTGCATACTTAGATTCATTTTCAGGTTCTTGCATGTAATTTTGTAGCTGTTGTAAAAACTGCTCCATCTCATTATATACCACCTTATTTGATTCATGTTCAATAACTTCAAGCAACGAATACAATAAACTAGAGATATGAAAACAAATCTTAAAAAAATCTTTTGAGTGTTTTTCTCTGTATAAAGAAATAACTTCAGACACCATAGAAATAACAAAATCTTTAAGCGAATCATTTGAAGAACTTTTTTTATATTTAAAATATTTCATTTGTTTCAAATGTTTTTCTGCTTCACCTTTAGTTTTATGAGAAGAAAGCACGTTACCAGAATTTTCATCTCTAATTACCCAAGGTGCAGATTCACCTTTAGAGTTCTTATGACCTTTCATGTATTGTATATAACTTTGTTTATTCATCTCTCAATACCTTAAAATCATAGAAAATCATTTAGAGATTTATTTTCTTTCATCTTATCTGTTGCACTATTATCATCAGAGTTATTTGTATCATTACACAATGAAATACATTTCTGTGTAATATCTAATAATTTATTTATAAATACTAGTATAGATAAATCCTGACTAAAGTTTCTATTCACAGTTATAAGACTAAGCAACCCATATACATATGCATCAACTTGACACCAAAATGCTTTATTGTTCTGTGGATAAGTAAAACTTTTATATATCTCATTATAACACTCAATTAAATCTTTTACAGAAGGAAGAAATGCTAAAGTATCAATTTGTAATGACAAAGTATCTAATATAGATAGGCCCTCTTTAATAAGTTTTTCCAAATCTGCATTAAAAATATCAAACGATTGACAACTTTGTGAAGATTTCATACATCCCTCTTTCTAGAAAATGAGGGTAATCTATGTATAGTTTCATGTAATATTTTATCAAATCACATTCATCAATATTAGCATTCTTTAAGTGTTTACCTGTTTTATCCCATACAGAACCAAATGATAATTTATGATTTGAAGTTTTTATTCTTGAATCTATAGTGGCTATACTATAGACACCCAAATCTTCATTGTATGCAATATAACCAAGTGAAACATACGTATCTATTTCTTCTTTACTTAAATCTAAAAAGTTTCCTGTAATTCCAAGCATACTACCTAATTTAGTATAATCTAATGGTATATGATGTAAAAAAGCTTCAGTAAATGATATTGGTTTTGTACCTATCCAGAACGGTAAATACAATGTATCATTAAATTCAAAATATGGTATAGTACCGGCTTTCTTTTTCCGTTCTATTTCCAGCAATGCAGAATAAGTTGAAGGAACTAGTGCAACTCCTTCTTCAGGGATATCTTTCGAATCAACTTTAGATAAGATATCTTCAATAGTTTCCTTCTGCCAAATTTCTAAGTTGATGATATCATCTACAAACTCAAACTTAGAGTATTTATTCTGGAAAAGCTTCCCAACTTTTTCTAAAATTCGTTTAAATTGTGTTGAATATTCTACAGGTATATTAAAAACAGAAAACTTTCCAACATGCAAATTTCTAACTTTATCAAACGATGGTGCAAGGTGTGTATCAGTATACAAGGTATCATCTTCAAAACCAGATATACAAGGATACAGTAATACTACTTCTCCTTTAGGAGAAAGTAAACTACTAAGATTATACTCCTTCCTCAAAAGCTCTGAACATGTGTATAAGCTACCTTCTTTAATCAAACAATTTCCTACTTTAACATGCTCTACACCTTGTTCACGATAACCATTCACTTGTCCATAGATATAAGAAGATAGTGCAATCTCTTTTAACTTTTGTTCTAATAATCCTTTAGAAGTATGATAAGTATTGTAAACACTTGTAATCCATCTATCAAACTCATCTTCCATTAACAAATCAGAATAATCTGTGTAACAGTTTTGATAGTATTCATGATAAATAGGTAATGTGTTTGTTTGTTCATAAGAAAAGAATTTACCTAGTTTATATATATCAACCAATGCTTTTTTAATCATGCTATTTAAGCTATTTAAATCAGCAGAAGTATCAGTAGAAGCTTTTTTAACTGAAGAACATAAGTGGTAAAAATCAGAGAGTTTTATTCTTGCTTCATGTGGAATAACTGTAGATTTAAGATTTAGTAACCAATCTTCATCAGTGATAATATTATCAACTTCTAAATCTTTAGCAGTAGCTTCAGCTTTTATGAAATCAGTTGGGGATGCAGAGATAACTGTAGATTCATCGGGTGAAGCTTTAATAAAAACATCCTTTTCAGGATCATCTACTTCAGGAATATCAGAACTACTACTATCTGTAGTTGTAGACTTCTTACCAAGTTTAACTCTATCTAAAAATGAAAAAGCTTTAACAGGCGGTTTGATAAATGTTAAGTATTTCTCCTCTAGCTCTTTTTCTAACTTTTTGTTTTTCAACTCTTCTTCCAGATTCATCCCCATTGCCATTAGCAACGAAATTGCAGAAACTGGACCTTTGCCTTGTCCATAAACGTTGTTTAGAAAACTTAAATAAGCCTGATCATCCCGCATTACAAGCTTCTTATGCCAAACTAATTCAGGAATAATTAACCTTTTCTGATTTTCTTCTTTAGATCTTTTAACTCGATACTTTGCTACAAGTTCTCTTTTATCCCGTTGATACCATTCATTTCTTTCTGCTAAACCGCGTAAGAATTTCTGTTTGATAAAATATTCTTCAAACATGTCGCGTTTTGCTTTGTATCTTGCAAGCTGTGTTTGTAAACCAACATTCGCAGAAGCATAAGTACTTGTACCTTCTAGAAATTGTTTTGATACACCTAATGCAATCATTTTTCTTTCTGTAATTTTATCCCACTCACTATCTAATCGTAATATTTTATCTGCAACAGTATGAAATTCTACTTGTAATCCATAATGGTAAATCAAAGAAAAATTAGGATCAAACGTACTCTGCATCAACATTTGAGCAAGAGAACGCATATGACTTGCATCAGGTATCCAACCTTTCTGTGGATCACCTAACTTAAATACTTTCAAAGGATATATAAAGTTATCAGCAATAGTAATTTGCGCTTCTCTAAGTTTATCTTCATACATTAGTAATCTAAACAATCTATCAATAATAGATGTACCATATATATCATAAGGATTGCTCCTTCTAGCAAGAAAACACACATCATTTGTACTTAAACTAATATTCTTTCCAGTTAATACCCTCTTAAGCAATTCAGATGGTAATTTTTTCTTTAAAGGTTGATCTTCAGGTTTAGAAGAATGCACTAATCGTTTTAGTTCTTCATCTGGAATAATTTCAATACTATACTCTTGATCTACATAAGGAGAATATTTAATTTCAAGATAATCAGGATTCAACACAATAAGATGTGTCCAGTATCCTTTATCATTACTCCACACCATATTAATACAAACACTACCCATTTTTAAGTATTCTAAATCAAATGCAGGTAGTGAGGAGAATAATTTTGTTTCATCTACACAATCTTGGATAACCTGCAAAATAGATCTATCAGGACAAATAAATTCTGCTTTACTGTAGGGCAATTCAGCATGTACTTCTAATACAGCGCCAACAAGCTCATCATGGTCAAAAAACCATCTTCTCCATCTATTCTTTTCTTTAATTGATCTTGGTAAGTAGATTGCAGAAGTTGTTAATTCTGGATGATAAAATCTTCTTGCTGGACCTCGCATTACACCAGGTGAATTTAAGAAAATTCCTGCATTAGCGGTAGGAGGTAGCATTGAGGAAAAACCTGTAAAGGTTTGTGCTGTTTTATCTAGCTGTTCTTCAGCTGAGGCAGAAACAAAAATACTTTGAGGTAAAATCTTATTAAAATTATCAGGTGGTGTTAGTGATTGTCGTACCTTTGCCATATTATCCTATCATACTTGGTACAAGTATTATACTATAAATTTTTTCTTTAGTTCGCGAATTAGAATTAGGGCTATATTCTAAATAACATATATCTATACCTTCTAAAGTTTCAACTGAAGCTAATTTAAAACCTCTGTCTAAGAAATCACTAACTAAATCTAAATCACCATCTAAGATATCAAGTAAATAAGCTTCAGGATAATCAATACTAAACTTCTCAGTAAGTAACGCTCCTAGTTCATACAATGCTATCTTGTATTGTTCTTTCAGTGTTTTTGCAGTTGATACTCCTGCCCTTGTTGTTTTTTTATTCCAAAGTCTTTTTAATCTTTTAACTGCTTTCAAAAGATCAGTTATACTATCTTCCAAATAGTCAGAAAGAGGGTTGTTAGAACTTACCCATAATTTCAATGCACTAAGAGTACCATATCCTTTTAAAGCATGAATTGTTCTTTTAATATTATCATTCAAACCTGATAAAATCTCTCGTATCAAATCTAGATTTTCAGAAACTTTCTCATATAAATAATCCCCTGGAGCTTTTGAAACTCTATAATTACGTTTTTTATTTTGCATTTGAAGTGTTTGTAAATATTCAGGAGGTGTATAATCTTGAAAGTTTTCTTTCAAGAAGCTATCTAATGCTAATATTATAGCTTCTAGTTTTTGTACAGAATAGGACTGGACTACACTTGAAATTACCTTATCTTCAGTCAATGCTCTACTTTCTTCAGGAGGTAGATTACGTAAATATTTTTTAACTAATTCTTCCGTTGTTTTAAATAGTTTTCTTTTGAATTCGCTTAATCTATGTTTAAGTGGAATTAAAACTGAAACCCCCTCGATAGTTTTGCTATCATTAATTATAACCTCATTTAATATACTTAAAATCTCTTCACTTAATTGGTTTACAAGTGTTGAAGCTGATGTAATTTCTGGTATTAGATTTTCATCAATAAACTCTAGGATAGCATCTTGACCTTTACTAATCTCTTTTAACTTTTCTGAAACTGCAGTTAAAGCTATATTCCTTAATGTAACTAGTGCATCTCTAGATATTACTGGAATAGTACCTTTATTGGGTATACGAAAAGCTTCAGGTTCTTCTACTTGTAACTTTGAGAAATCATATGTGTAAACTGGTGGACCTGAAGCTTCTAATTGATTAAGAAGGTATTTAGTTTTACGATATGCAATTTCAACACTCTTTATCTCTTTTAATACATTTTTATCTATTATTGATTTATTCTCTAATTCTTTCTTTTTTGTTTCCAACTCAGCTAATGTATTTTTTAGCTTGTTAACTTTTTCATCATACCTTTCTTTAGCAGCCTCAGTTTTCTTTTGTGCTTCTTCAAGTAGTTCCTTTTTAAATTTTTCTAAATCTAACTTTTCTTGTTCTGTTTGTAAAAACTTAAGACCGTCTTCCGTAGCTGCCAGCTGATATTTTTCTAAATCTGCTATTTTATACAATTGTGTAAGCGCTGTAATTGCAATAAGAAATTTATTTTTCATATTCTGTGCTTGTAGTTTTTCCCCAGGGTTACTACTAACACGTAACTTATACCATGTGTCAATATCAAATTCTTGAATTTCCATTAGTATTGTAGTTAATCTATTTTGCAGTAGTACAGAATCTTGCTTAGCACGTTCTGAAATATTCAAAAGTGTTTGCTTCATAAGATCTAAACGAGTGCTAAAACTACGTATGATAGTAATAAATTTTTTCTTTGCTTCCTCATCACTCAAAAACTTAACAGTTGCATCATTTTTAAGAGATGTGAAAAAAGATTGTAGAGCTTTTTGGACTATTTCTAATGTATTTAACTTTGTTGAATTAGAACTAAGTTGTTTTAAAGATTCCACCATAAGGCTTTTTGATGCTGGAGCTTTTTTGCTAATTTCCACAACATCTTCTATATCTTGTGCTATATCTTGTGCTATATCTTGTGCTGCGTTTTCAATAACTTTTTCGGATTCAGGATCATCAAAATACCCCTCAGAAACATCTGATGCATCTTCAGAAACATTTGAGCTAGTTTCCACACCTACTAGTGCTTCTAATTCTTGCAATTCTTTTTCAAGTGTACCTTCGTCAGAACCTGTTTTAAAGAGATTCATGTTTCTCAAATCCTCTAAACTTTTTTTAAGATTAAATAATTCTTTAAACTCTGAATCAAACTTATACAAATAGATTTGTTTAGCTTCCACTTTGTTAAAAGACTGCTGGAACGTATCCAACTGGTGCACTTTCTTTTCATTAGTCGTTGGATCTTTAACTTCTACTATATTGTTAGTAGTATCAACATTCTCAACCTGATACACAGTTTTGACAGGATTATCTGAATCTTCTACTACCTTATCACCAGAATTTAAGCTGTTTAGATCAACCATTATTAACTCCTTTATTCTAGTATCTTGAACATTAGCTCAAGTAATTTGCTCTCTTGTTCCATATCTAAAATTTGTTGTGCTACTTTGTATTCTATTTCAAGTAATTTACTAGATTTTGTAGTATCGTAAGGTAGCAAATGATATTGTGGAAGTAAGAAATACTTATTTAGAGATGTAACAGAATCACCGCTTACAGATACTTCCTCACAATATGCCCACACAATTTCTGAAGCAGCAAGTCTTATTGAAAAATCTTTATAATTAGATTCTTTTTCAACTTCATTTTCACTTAAATTAACAGAAGGATCTTTACCTCTAATCCAACCTAATACTTTCACTACATCTTGTTTGCGCTTTCTTGCAGGTTCACGAACTTTTCTTAATTCATTAAGTATTTGTTCTACGGTTTTTTCATTGAAATCAACACCTTTAAATTTCTTCAGATATTTTTGATACTTAGCTAATGGGGAATTTATATTTAGAGATGTATTCTCCTCTTTATCAATAACATCTAAACTAAGTATATCTTCTAGTAACGAATCTGTTTCAGAAGGAGTGTCTTTTAAATTATCTTGTCTTAGGATTTCTTGTTTACTTACTTCAGATGAAGATTTTAAATTATCTATAACTTCAATAAGTTTTTTCTTTAGTGTTCTAAGTCCTGCCACACCATACAACACATCATCCAGTGTGATACCTGTTAGTCCTGCTATGAAAGGATAGTTATCAAAAATATCTTCTACTATACCTACATCTTGATAATGTATTTTGAGTTTCCCAATATTTTTCTTACTATCTTCTTTCAAAGATTGTATAGTATCACTAAACCCTTCATCCGACTCTTCTGATAGCATAAATCTAGCATACCCACCGGATTCAAATTCCCCGCTTTTCTCACTTAAATACAAAGCTAAAGAACCTACTTCAATTTCTGAATCAATTACACTCTGAAAAGAACCACTAGTTTTAATATCATTTAACATAGCTTTATAATAATACATTGATTGATTCTTACCATTTCTTCTAGAAAGATAATCATTTCGGATCCTTTCTAAATCCTTGTAAACAGAATGCAAGTAATCTAGAACATGTTGTTTTTCACTTTCAGAAAAAGCAAGCTTGCCAGATTCAATTTTAGAAATTAAACTAGGTAATCTTGATTCTAGTAATTTTTTACTATAATCTAAAAAACTTTTAGGTGACTTTACAAACTCAGAACGCATAGTTTTTGTAAATTGTAAGTAACTAGAAATATCTATCTCATCTCCTTGTACTGTGGTAGTTTTAAAAGTTGAATAGTTTTGAAAAAATTGCCATAAATCAATACTAAATTTATTTGCGCAGTATGTAAGGTACTCCTTAGCATATTCAGGAAAAAAAGCTCGCACCCTAGCAATAAAAATATCTATAGCATTCTTTGCAGCTGTACCATCTCCTAAAGAAGGGGAAAATGGCACGACTTCTGCAATGCTTGGATCATGGGTAATTGCTTCCTTTATCATAGAAGTAGGCATATAAATACTCCTAAAATTTAAACTAAGATAATTTCGTATATTCTTGTACTAAAGGGGTTTGCAAAAATAATATCACATCTACACTATTATCAGTTTTGTTGTATATAACTTTCTGTGCGTAATGAACTTTATAATCAGGATATTTTTCTGTAAATACTTTTGCAGCAGCTTTTTCAAATGGAGAAACATCAATGATTGTAGGTTTACCTACACCTCTTGAAGTTGTGCGAATGAATTTATATAAATCATTTGCAGCAACATATTCTTCATCTAGCTGTACAATACCGATTTTTGAATTGAGCAATTTTGCTTTTGAAGTCATAGATTTCTCCTGTAAGTACAGAGTATTCTTACTACAGAATAAAAAATAGAAGTAAACAATTGAAATTTAAGTATATAAGAACATTTGTAGTATTTTTTAGAAGAAACACACTAGATGAATTTTCTAAGAAGATTCTTAGATTAGAGAAGTCAATCACGAACTTGTGAGTGATTGTTAACAATAATTAATAAATAATTAATTATATATTATATTTATGTAATAAATATAATATATAATAATAATATATATTGTGCGGTAATCAAATACCGCACGTAGTGTATAAAAATACATACCTTAGCGGAATCAAATACCGCACATAAAATTGCTATATTGTATTTTAGAATAAACACTGATAATTAGTAATAATTACTGATAATTCACTTTGTAGTACCAAATTCCTTGTGATGTAATCAAATACCGCACGTAAATAAAAGCACTCTTTGTTTGCTTGAGTGTATTAGATTTTACATAGATTTTTGAAAATTTTGAAGTACTTTTTTGTATTCTTGATATATAAATATCGTACACAAGTACGATATTTTGGATATAGCGCTTATGAAAACTATTCAATCAGCTTTTAAATCATTTTGTATAGAAAAATTTGGTACTGAACAAGGACTGAAAGTATATAAGTTTTATACAAAACTGTTTTTCCCATCCGGAAAAGATTTTTTTGCTAACAAGAAAACAGTAACGTTAACAGAAAAAAGAATTAAAAATATTACCTATCTTCTAGATAAATATGGAGTAGATGCTTTTCTAGAAGGTATTGAACGTCATAACATAGCTAATGTATCTGGGGTACTTCCTACATTAAGTGTTGCTTATTTTATGAAAATTGTAGAAAATGTTGCTAAAGAAAAGACAATTCCCGAAGCTACTAAGAAAAAAGTAGTAAGTCAAAATTCATTAGATACTATACAGATAGATGTATGTATACCTGTAGTTTATAAAAGAGTTAGAAATGATTACCAAGATGACTTTTATAACTATAGTTATTTATGTAACTGTAAGCAAGAACTATCCCCTTGGGATACTGAATGTCCTAAATGCAAATTAAAATTAGATTGGAGTAAGGTGATATTATGGTTTTAATATTTGGAGATACTCATATTGGATACAAGTTTTACAATGATTCGTTCGATTCAAATACTAATATGTTCCCTTCTGAGTTAGATTGTTATAATGTGTTAGATGAAGTTTACCACCGTGCAAGTAAAGATGATATAGAATTAGTAATACATACAGGTGATGTCTTTCACACACCAACTCCTACTACTAAAAATATCAGTAAAGTGATTGAATGGCTGAAGAAGATGTCAGCACTAAACAAACCTGTATACATTATCACAGGTAATCATGATGTTTCACTTTACAGTAATAGCCTTGTGTATATTCATAACTTAGAATTACCAAATATTTATTTGCTAGATTCTCAGAAATACCTTAAATATACAATCAAATATCATGATTGGAGTATTGTATTTGTACCTTATGTGATTGATACTTCTACTTTAGACAAAGATTTATTATGTAGAACTTCTGTGCAAGAAATTCTTGCTAATCCTGTTTCTGAAAAGCAAATTATAGTTACACACATACAAGAAAGCTCATGTGTGAGGGGTAGTGAAGGTACACTTATTTCTCATTCCGTACCTGTACTTGAAGTAGATACGACACCTGATTATTCTACTTCAATTATTCTAAGTGGACATATTCACTACGGACAAGTATATCAAAAGAAAAACGCAATTGTTATGTATCCAGGTAGTGCTATAAGTATGGATTTCAGTGACATTAATCAAATTAAATCATATTTGCTGCTGTCTCCTGATGGGTCATATACTATTGAATCTTTTAATACAATTAGAAAATTTAAATCAATTGTTGTTCCTGATAATGTTGATAATATTGTAGAATATCTTGCGAAAATTCGATTGATTCCTAATTCGGTTTATTTTATTTTAATTCCTTCAACACAAGTAGCAGATAGAAAAGCAATTAAAGAATTGTTAGAATCTAGAAAAGTATTTTTAGGGGATATACGATTTGTAAACTCAGTAGATAAATTTTCTGAATCTTTAATTTCAGAAACTTCTATTTCTGAGTCTTTAAACTACACAGAAATTTTAGAAGAATATATCAATGGTTTAGATGTGCAAAAGTTTAGTTTAAGTAATAATGATAAAAATTCTCTTCTTTCATTAGGTTTAGATTATCTTAATCAATGTATGAAATAATATAGGGGTTACTACAATGAGTATTCAAAATATTCTATCCATAGAACTTTCAAACTTTGGTTCCTATAGAAATACTACGAAAGTTGAATTTCCTTTAGGACTTACAGCGATAATTGGAAAACATGATTTAGATTCTTCAAGAAGTAATGGTGTAGGTAAATCAACACTTGTAAATTCAATTTTATATGCATTATATGGGGAGGGTGAGTTTAATACTTTAGATGAAATTACAAATGTTTATGGAAAAAATGATCCAATGTATGTAGAAATAAAATTCGTAGATAGCAGAGGTAATATAATAACAGTAACTAGGGGTAGAGAAAAAAAGCAATCTTATTTGAAATTATATCAGAATGATGTTAGCATTAGTGAAAAGTCTATAACAAATACGCAAGATATACTTAATGCTTTATTACATATGGATTATGCAATGTTTACTTCTTCTGTTTTCTTTGAACAAGGAAAACTTGACAAGTTTATCAATGTTGAACCTAGTATACGTAGGCAATACATAGACAAGATATTAAATCTTGATGTATGGAGAAATTCATTTAAACTTAGTAATAGTAAGATTAAATCGCTACAATATGAAAGAAAAAGTAAGGATGAAATCATATCATCTTATATTAATCAGAAAACCGAACTAGAAAAAGAGTTAACACAATACCAAAACATTGAATCAGAGATATCAACAGTACAAAAAAATATTGAAGAATTAGAAGGAAAGATAAAAGAAGCAGAAAGTATAAAAACACTTATTGCAAAGCTGAAAGATTACAAAACACAGTTAGCTTCTATAGAAGAATCGATTAAGAAAAACTCACACACACTTCAATCTTTGAATACTCAATTAGAAGAAGAAAAACTTAGTATTGAAAAACTAGATAACCAAGAAGCAACATTAAAAGAACAAATTTCTGAAATCAATAATGAAATCGATAAAATCGAATTTGACAAAGAAAGCGATACACTTCGTAGTTTGATAACTACGTTAGATAAAGAATGTAAAGAATATAACTCTAAACTAGTTGATATACAATCTAGTATAAAAAATCTAGAAAAACAAAAACTTAATATAAGTGCAGGGAAGTGCCCAGTATGTGCACAGGATGTATCGGATTCTTATCTTACTACATACAATTCTAGTATTGAAAATGATATTAAACTACAACAAGCTTCATACAATGAAATGTTACAAAACTATAATGAAAAAGTAAAAAGTAAACAAGATGCAGAAAAGCAGTTAATAGCATTACAGCAACTCATACAAGACCTTAAATCAAAGAAACAAGTAGTAGAAACTCAAATCAAAAATACGCAATCATTGAAAGAAAAATCATTAAATAACATTAATTTTATTGAAAATCAAATCAAGTCTGTTGAAAGTAACGGACTATCTTTGATGGAAAATCAGATTAATTTACAATCTGTTATTTTAGAAACTGAAAAAGCTATACTAGAACAATCCATATCAGAAGAAGAATTACAAGATTTTTATCAAAGGCTTTCAAGATTAAAAGTTACATTTAATGAATTACAACAAAAACTTGGCAGAAAATTAAGCATTGAACAATTACTTGAACAGATTGATGATTCTATTAACAAAGAAAAAAGTGCAATAGGTGATTTAGTGTATTATATTAACATTAATCAAGCACTTTCTACAATATTTCAAAAAATTCCTTCTGATTTATTTAATTCATCTATTTCATTGATTACACAAATAAGCAATGATTTAATTTCAAAAATACTACCTGAAATTCAAGTAAATATCTATGAGGAAGAAGCTAATAATAAATTGTTCATAGATTTCTTAGTTGATAATCAACCTAGAAGTTATAAACGATTATCAGGTGGGCAGAAAACAGTTGTAGATTTAGGTTTACGCTTAGGTTTTTCTCAAGTTATTATGACTAGGTCTGCTTGTACTACAGGTTTAGTAGTATTAGATGAACCCTTTGGTGCATTAGATTCTAGAAATAGACAACTGGTGGATAGTATGCTCATGGAGCTTTCTAGAATATTTAAGCAAATTATTGTTATTTCTCATGTTGGTGATGTAGACTTATATCCAAACATTATTACAGTTCGAATGAACTCACAGAATATTAGTTATATTGAATAGGAGGAGTTATATGCTATCAAGAAAACTTTATGAAAGATTTGTTAAAGATACAGGTTTAGATGATGATATTTATAAACAAGTGTTTTTAAAGTTTGATTTCTCTTTAGAATCGCTGCTATTAGAGTTAACAAATGTATCAATTAAACTGGGTAACGCATTCGAGAAAGAATTAACACTTGATTTGATTGATCGATTAGATTGTGATACATTTGATCTAGTATATAATGTATTTACAGGTTATCTTATATACCCACACTCAAGTGTAATAAATCTTACTTTTCAAGATGATAGAAACATTGAAATGGTTTCTGTGACTAATGGTAACATTGTGTTTACGGATAAAGTAAAGTTGTTAAAAGATTCTGGATTATATAAGTTACTATTTCCTAAAACAGAAATTACTAATTTATTAACAGATTTTTATGAATACTTTAGTATGTTTAATACATATTTACTTCCCACAACAAAAACACTTCCTACTCCAATTGAAGTGTTATTCAAATCAAGTGAGACTCATACTCCCCCATCTGAGCAATATTCGCTTACAACTAAGATACAACAGAAAACTTCATTAATTTCTGGATTAAAAGAAGAGTTGAATGTACTAATGCTAGAAGCTTCTAGCTTAGATAAAGAAAGATCACTATGTATGATGGAGAAGACACAACTAGAATCTGCTCCAGAAAGACGTCAAAAGTATCTACAAGAGAGAGATTTACTAACAATACAACTACAGGGTTTGAATGAGTCTGAGAAACACTATTTACAAAATATCCAAATGCTTGAAAGTGCTATAAATGATATTGATAAGATATTTGTTTCATTACAAAATCCAGATATTAGGAAGCAATATAATACTAATTCACAAGAGCTTGAATCTTTGAAAATGAAAAAAATAGAAGCTGAAAATAGTGTGAAAACATTAAAACAGTCATTAGCTTCTATCCAATCGCAAAAACATTCTATGATAGAAGATATGAAAAGGCTAGATTCAGAGATACGAAAAATTGAATCTCTTGATATGTCATCTATCAAACAAATAACTGAAAAGTATCAAACTCTCACTGAGGAGTTTAGCTCTTTACAAAACAAAATATTTGCTATTCAGAAACAAATAGAGTTAGAAGAACAGGAATTAGCATCCTTAACAAAATCATCAGAACAACTTTTCTACCAACCATTTCTTGATTCTAAAAAGCAGGATATATTGGAATTACTTTCTACAAGTAATAAACCAAAGTCAATAACAGTAGTAGAAAACTACATAAAGTATTTATTTAGTTATGAAATTGAAAACAAGGTAAAAGAATTTCTAAATCAACATTATAAGAGTCATATAAATTTAGAACTTTCAGCTTTGTATTTTATTCTAAGAGACTATTGCGGTGTAGTTCCAAAGTATATTATCTCTCCTTTGTATCTTATATTACCAGAAGGGTGCAAACTTATTAAAGTAGAGCTGGAGTAGTATATGCGTATCCTCTTAGAAAAACTTTTTAAAAAGAAAGTTAAAGAAAATACAAAGTTTATCAAAGCAGTTTCAAAAATACTCACACTACAGAAAGAGCTTGATGAGTTAAAAGAAGAGTTGCAAGATGCTGAAGCTAAATTTTTTCTTGAATACCAAGAAGAATTTTTTATATCATTGAAAGATTTTTTAGAGCTGCTAAATTCAAAAACACTAGATAACTTATCTATTGCGGAGTTGTTGTTATTATTTAAACATATCTCAGAAATCAAACCAGACAATTTCTCTTCAGTAGAAATTTATGCATTTCCTGAAAAAGATCATATTATACTATGTGAAGACCCTACAAATTGCGATATCCATAAAAATAGCAAAGGTAGGCTTGTAAATGTTTCAACAATTAAATCAAAGAAAGTATAGATATGAAAAACTCAGATAACAAAGACGAAATCATACTTGTCTCTTCAGATTTGGATACTAACACTGATGATCAAGAGGAAAGATTTGATATGTTAGTACCCTCACAGAATAATGTAATTGAGCCTGAATCTAAAGTATTTACACCTGAAGTGTTAGAAAGTTTATCAAGGCATGGTAAGTACATAAGAAAGTCATTGCTATGTCCTGTATGCTCACGAAAAGATCATATTGAAATTAATTTAATGAGGGCTAGGGATCATATTTCTTTAGCAGAAATTTCTAGAATTACTGGAATTACTGAAGCATTACTAGAAAAACATTTTGAAAAACATTATTTAATTTCCCCCCAAAATCAAAAGCTTATTTCTCTAAAAGAAGATACAAGTGCAGAAGCTAAAGAAATTGTTTCAAAATTATTAAGTGGAGAGTTAGATATTTATGGGAGTATCACAGCTGTATTGAAAGGTAAAGCACAAAGATTAAATGAAATTTACAGTATCCTTAATGAATATAATGCTAGAAGGGATATTGATGCTATTTCCGATTTAGAAATACAAGAATGGGTTGCACTTAATAAATTAGCATCTGAAATTGAAGATTCTATTTTAAAAACTGCTCATATTGTTGACAAAAAATTCACTAATCTGAAAAATCTTGAAAAATCTGCTGTGCAAGAGTATGAATTAGGAATCTTATCTAAGATGGTAGATTCTATTCAACTTGTATTGAAAGAAATTGAAAAAGAAGGTGAGTTAGAGAAACAAGTTATACAAAAGATAAGAAGACGCTTGGCTGATTATTTTAATGCCATGGAAGACAGAATATTGAAATCTTCAGTTATTCTATCTGAAGATAACAAGAATAAATGAATTGCTATAAAATGAACTAGAAAAATATAAATGAAAAGGAGTGTGTGTATGGTTGATTCACTTACAAGCGTGACTGTGAAAATACAGTTAACAGATCCAGAAGCATCTATTCCTTCTAGGTCAACATCTGGATCAGCTGGTTATGATGTATGTATCATAGAAGATGTAATCATGGAACCTTTTACTATTTATAAAATCCGTACAGGATTAAAAATGGAGATACCTGAAGGGTATTTTCTAGATATTAGACCCAGGTCAGGTCTTTCTATGAAAGGCTTTTGTTTAGTTAATTCACCTGGAACAATTGATAGTGATTATCGAGGTGAAATACATATATTAGCAAGATTTATTCCAATAGGAATTGATGATACTTGTCTAGAATTAAAGAAAGGTAGTAGAGTTGCTCAAGCTATCTTATTCCCCGCAGTAACAATCAATTTTACAGTTTCTGATTCACTCTCTAACTCAGATAGGGGTGAAAACGGTTTCGGGCATACTGGTATTTAATTACAATACTTTATTTAAATAAAAGGTGCTATGTATGCATACACAAACGCATATAAAAACTGTTTTTTCAACTAATCATATTCATGTTATAGAACAAAAATTGAAATGTATATCCGATTTACATATCTGTTGTCCAAAAAATAAAAACCATGAAGTTTCAGTTAACTTAGCTGGACAATATGTGTGTACGGTATGTAAACAAGTTATAGGAGGGCACAATGAGTAATAAAGAATTACAACAACCATTTTTACAACAGATTTCTTATAATGTTTGGTATGAAACATACAAGTGGGAAACTGATAATACTTTTAGTGATACATGTTTTAGAGTAGCTAATTATATTGCGTCAGAAACAGAGAGATCTAGCAATCAGACGTTTTTCCAAGAAAAATACTTTAATCTTTTATCTTCATTAAAGTTTATACCTGGTGGTAGAATTTTAGCAAATGCGGGTACTAACCTTCCCGGTGTTACCTTTGTAAACTGTTTTGTAGATGGATTATATGGAAAAGATCCGGATAGTATTAAAGGTATTTATGAAAGTTTGAAGCGCCAAGCACTTATTCTTAAATCTGAAGGTGGGTATGGTTTTAATATAGATGTTATACGACCAAAAGGCAGCTACATAAAAGGTATTGGTGTAGAAAGTCCTGGAGCTGTTAAAATTTTGGAATTATGGGATACTTCTTCTAATGTTATTACTTCAGGAGTACTTAAAAAACAAAATCAAAACAAAGGTAAAAATAAAGTTAGAAAAGGTGCACAACTAGCATGTATGAGTGTGTGGCATCCAGATATCATAGAATTCATAACTGCAAAACAAACACCAGGGAGGCTCACCAAGTTTAACTTATCTGTTCTAGTAACAGATGAATTTATGGATGCTGTTGTTAATCACAAACCTTGGAAGTTGATTTTTCCTGATACTACACACAAAATGTATAGTAAGTGTTGGAATGGTCGAATTGAAGATTGGATTAGTAAAGGTTACCCTGTTAACATTTGGAAGGAGTTTAAGGATGCAAATGAAATATGGGAAATTATTATGCAATCTACATACAACAGAAACGAACCTGGTGTGATTTTTGTAGATAGATATAATTCACTTAACAATTTATATTATACAGGTGAATACATCTCATCTACTAACCCATGTGGTGAGCAGGGTTTACCAATCGGAGGTGCATGTTGCTTAGGTCATATAAACTTAACTCAGTACATCAATTCAGACAAAACTGATTTTGATTATGCTGCTTTAGAAAGGGATATACCTTACATGGTTAGATTTTTAGATTCAGTTGTATCTACAACACATTTTCCTTTACCAATACATTATGAAGAAGCTAAAAACAAAAGAAGGATTGGATTGGGGTACACAGGTTATGGATCAGCACTTGTTATATTAAAGATTCCATATGGAAGTAAAAAGTGTTTAGAATTAACTGAAAAACTTTGTAAGTTTGTAACAAATACAGCATATAAAGCGTCTGCTTTACTAAGTAAAGAAAAAGGAAGTTTTCCTTTATTTGATTGTGAAAAATATTTGAAATCTAAATTTGTTAATAATGCATTAACTGAAGAAACAATTGAACATATAAAACAACATGGTTTACGAAATTCACATATAACAACAGTTGCTCCAACTGGTAATACTGGTATTTTAGCAAATAATATTTCAGGAGGATTAGAGCCAGTTATTGATTTTTCATATGTTAGAAATGTTATAGTAGGCACAGCTCCTGATGATTTAGTATTACCTGAAGTAATCGATTGGGAACATCAGAAATATAGTGTAAGTAACGGATGGAAATGGGAATTACAAGGTTCAGAATTTGTATTAACTAAGAAACATACAGATGGGTATGTGTACAAAATAACTCAGCATTCTGGATTACAGAGGGAAGAAACGGTATATGATTATAGTGTTTTAGTGATGAAAGATGAATTTAATATGGATGCACCTTATGTGAAACCTATTTCTAAGTTAACTGTAGATGACCATATCAATGTTATGTCCATTTTTGCTAAGTATGTAGATAGCTCTATAAGTAAAACTGTTAACATTCCCAACAATTATTCTTATGAAGATTTCAAACAAGTGTACCTTAATGCATACAATACGGGCTACATCAAAGGTTTAACTACATTTAGATTTGGTACAATGACAGGTGTTATACAGACAAAAGATAGTAAGCCTAATTCACAGTGCTTATGTACTAACGAAACTACTAGGCCAAAAGCACTCCCTTGCCATGTGCATAAGATAATGTTAAAAGGAGAGAAATGGGTTGTATTTGTAGGCTTACACGAAGGTAAGCCCTATGAAGTCTTTGCAGGAAAAATTGATTTAGTAGATATTCCTTCTAAAATTAAAGAAGGTATGATTGTAAAAGTAAGTAAAGGGAAATATTCTTTTGAATATGATGGAGAAGTTGTTGTTAAAGATATTTCTGCTATTTTTGATTGCGCAGCTTATGAAAGTATTACTAGATTAATTTCTACATCACTAAGATTCAATGTTCCTATTTCTTTCATTATTGACCAGTTAAGTAAAGCAAAAGGGGACATTACAGATTTTTCTAAATCTATCTTAAGGGCATTGAAGACTTATGTAGTTGATGGAGCAGAATCCAGCTTAACTTGTCCATCTTGTGGCTCAGCTTTAGTATATTCTGAAGGGTGTTTAACATGCAAAAACTGCGGGTTGTCTAAGTGTTCTTAACTACTTTTTTGTTTTTTTATGTATATTATTTTAGTAGATAAGATGATATGAATGTAGGTATTTTAAATCATGAAGGTATTTATATGGCAGCTACTAAGCAATCTACAAGCCAGGAAGTATCTACTAAAATTAAAGAATTTATTTTGAAGTATGGAAAAGTTGTTATTACTAATACAAAAGATATTGTAACTTATGTATTAGAAATGAAAAACACTGGTAAACTTTTATCAACAGTAGTTTTGTTCTGGTCTATGTGGTTTATGTACCAATTTGCTGTAAAAAATGCTTGGTCACTAGAATGTTTAAAGTTATTAAAAGATGGTATTGTTAACATTGTACAAACTGTTACTATTCTTATTGGTGCAAGTTTAGGTATCAATAAAGCGTTGCAGAATCTCAAATGAAAGAATTTTTCATACAACTTCTAGAAAAAGTAGCAACAATTATAGTTTATTACTTTGTAACTATATTGTTGCTACTTTCTACTTTACAAGTTCTTATATGGATGAAACCATTAATTTTGTCTCTTACAAACTTATCTATACAATCGACTGCGATTACAAATACATCAAAACCTTCATTGAACACTACTAATTCTCAAATCCAAAAGATAGATTTAGCTTTAGATATATTAACAAAGAAGGCAGAAAGTAAATGAGAAATCTAACTATAGTAATGTTTATATTTCTTATAACCACCTTCTGTTTCGCAGATGTTACATTAACTGATGAAGAATATAAATTTATTAAAGAAACATTAGTGCAAGATAAACAGATAATACAATTATACTCTACAAGATATACTAAACTACGAAAGGAAACCCCAATAATTAGTTACAAAATAAATGATAACAAAACTGTTACACAAACAATTACAATTCCAGTATATAAAGATAATCCGTTAGAGTATAAAGTAGAATTTACAATTACGGATGCACCACTTCCTGTAGAATCATATGTACCTTTAAAATTAATGCTGTGCCCTACTGTAGAGTATAGTGCAGTATCTGGTATGTGTTTAGATGTTAAAGGGGGTATTAAAGTATTCAGTTTACAATCTTTTTACTATACAAGTTTGAAACCTATAGGATTAAATATATTAGTAGGTGGAAGATCTGCAGGTATTTCTCTTTCTTACACACTCTTGCAATTATTGCCTAATACATCCATTCATACTTATATAGGATTAAATTATCAAACTTCTCAAAAAGTTTTTGGGTTAGGTATATCTCTTTATTTTTGAGAAGAAATTTTATACTTTCCTGATATTATATATAACAATATGATTTAAAAGTTAATACAAGGTGGTTGTAACATGAATAGAAAATTAGAAGTCATTGAATCTATACAGTTAGATTTAGAAAAACAAAATAGAAGTTTAAAGCCACCAAAATGGTTTCAAATACATAAATATATTTCTAACTACTTTCAAAAGAAAAAGAATATAAAAAACGCACTAGCATTTGCTTATTCAAAAGGATATCTTGCTGGTAAGGAAGAGATGTTTTTAAGCTTGAAAGCTATTGAAGAGAAAACACATATAGTTATAAATCTATCAACTGAGAATGAAAAGCTACTCCAGCAAAATTATCAAAACAGTTTAGATGAGCTTGATAAAAGCTGGAGAAAGAGATGTGATATTTGCAGAAAAGCAGTTGAGGTTGAAAAGATTAGAGCTATAAAGTTACAGCAAGATTTGCAAAATTCACTTTATTCCTTTAATCTCATTTACACAAAATTAATTAAGTTTTTATCAAGTTTAGATATTACACATGATACTTTATTAAAACATTTAGGAAGAGTGCAGAATTCTAAAAGCCATTTAGAATCAATTAAAGATGAAGTAGATAGATTTACACTTAAACATACTGAATTTTTGGAGAAATAAGATGAGTACTAAAACAGCTGAAGATTTCATTAATATAATCAATAAAACATCACAAACAACATTATCACTTGATACATTAGACCAAGTTGTTTCAGAACTTGATAGTATTATATTAGCTTATAATATTGAGGAGTTTAAAGAAAATTTAGATACTATACAGCAATCTATACTATATTGTTTAGAGAAAAATGGTATTGTAGACCAGAGGGCAGTAGTGTTACATATGTTATTATTTATGTTTGTACGTGCTAATGCATATACTAAAAATGTGTTTGAATCTTACTTTAATACTATTAGTAAAGACCTTCTGGATCAAGCAACAGAATTAGTAACACAATCTAATCAGGAAGTATCATATGAAAATATCAGTGGGATGTTTTTCAGTTTAATATGGTCTAAATCAATTTCAGTATTACCTTTTATTCTTGTTTTAGATTCTTTAAGTATGGTAGGTAATTCAGGAAAAGTAGTTGTTTCTATCTTTCTGATATCTTTATTAACTAGATACCTTGATGTGACTCATGTAGCACCAATTATATCTGATCTTTTTTCTTCTATAGAAGAAAATAGTATAAACATTTCTGAAATGCTTTTACTTTTTAAAATGCTGTTAGTTATACAAGCTCGTGAGCATACTATGTTAGTAGAAGAACTGCAAGATAGTGATATAGAAAATACTACAGAACCAATAATTAACTAAGGTGTAATATTATGCTTCATGTATTAAGTAGACCTGCAACACTAGATGAATTTTATGGAAACTATTCGACAGTAAATCTCCTCAAGAAAATTATTGCTGATCCAAATAAGCCGCATGTACTTCTATTTACAGGGCCTTCTGGTTGTGGGAAGACTACACTTGCAACAATTGTTGCACAATCACTTGGAGCCACTCCTAATGATATTATTGAAATCGATGCTTCTACAGATAGGGGTATTGAAACTTCTAGACAAATTATTGAACATGCTTCTAGTGTACCATATTTTTCTTCAGTTAAAGTTTTTATTATTGATGAGTGTCATAAAACTACATCAACATTTCAAAATTCAATGTTAAAAACATTAGAAAATCCACCAACACATGCATATTTTTTATTATGCACAACTGAACCTGATAAACTAATTCCTACACTTAGGAGACGATGTGCAACATTCTCAGTTAAAAAACTGCGCGATACTGAAGTGTATGATGTATTAAAACGAACTGTACAAAAGTTTAATATATCACTAGTAGACAAATCAATACTTGATTTAATTGTTTCTGAGTGCGGGGGTTCACCCGGTTTAGCATTAATGCTATTAAACACAATACAGCATGCATCTTCATTTGAGGAAGCTTCTACTTTTATACGATCTAGTAATATAACTACAACAGATGAATTTAAACAGCTTGTAACTGCATTACTAGAAAATAAGCCTTGGGGTGAAGTTTCTAAAATACTTGAAAATTTAGAAGTTGATGATTATGAACAGTTTCGAAAAGGTGTATTATCATACTGTGCAAAAGTGTTACTAAGCTCACAAAATGCACAAGCTGCAAAAATACTTGAAATATTTAAAACACCTTTTTATGATGGAAAACCAAACTTAGTATTAGCTTGTTTTAATGTTGTGAAACGACCTGTTCGGAGTACTGTGTTGTAATATGAAAAAGCGTGTTGAAATGTATTATTATCCTGCTGTTACATCAGATGGTAAGTTTTATATATTTCGACATTGGGATGATATCAAAAAAGTACGTAAAAAGTTAAACATTATTGATTTTGTTTGTTGTGGCACAAAACAAAGTGCTAATGATTGGATTCAATATTATACTACTGTGCTTAGTTCTTATACAGATGAAATATATCCAGTATGCTATACACTCTTCAGAACACTTTCTGTGTTGAATATTACAATCTATGGTTATATTATCACATTTAAATCCCGAAGATTAGATGAATCTTTATACATAGAAAAGCACACTTCTATATGCTATCCTGCTGAAGGATACATCAAAATGATGCATAAGATTATTAATACATTACAAAATAAGGATTTTCATAAGTTTATTTGTATTATCAAAAATCGAAAAATAATGAGTGATTTAACAGGGTGGTCTAGGTTGATTGATAATCCTTACGCTTACAGAAAACTGGTAAGAAATTTTTGGAAATTTAATAAAATGGTAGATTTCAGGCTAGCTTCTGTAGCTAAAGATGATATTATTTTTGTTGAATTAAATCAAAAGTTAGAATCTTTATATAAGGAGGTTAAGCATGAATATGGGTATGATTAGCAGATCTTTTAAAAAGATTCATAGTATTGTATATTCACAACAATTTTGGAAAATTGTAAGTTCTATATTTGGTCTAATAGTATTAATAAGTGGAATTATATGTTCATTAGTTACAATTGATTTTACAACTATTACCCCAGTTACTAAGTTTGGCGTATATTTCTTCTTATTTGGTTTAGGTTTCTTATATGGAATGCTTTGTTTGAGAGGGTGGGGTAATGAAAAATAAATCTATTCATGAAATTGATTACACTACTGACGAAGGTAGGAGGTACCTTAAACAATATTATAACATTGTTGTTAAAAATGGGTTATACTATAGAAAATGTACTTCTTGTGGAGAGGTTAAAGAACTTGAGAGTAATTTTAGGAAACATGATAATAATGGAGAAGGTTACTCGGAGTACTGTAATCCTTGCCGTAGAGAGCATCAGTTAAGAAAATTTCTAGATAACTTATGTTCTGATGATGAGAGGATTACAATAACCACTGTTACACAAGAAGGTACAGATTCTACTAAAAATAAAACTGTGTATAATGAAAGAAGTAAGAAAGGGTTATCTAATTGCGAAAATTCCCCTTTATGGTTTCTTGCTTTCATAGGACTTCGTGGATTACTTGATCAAGGTATGGATTCTTCTGAAGTATATTCACTATTATGTAAACTAGGTTTAGAAATTTCAACTGCAAATTATAAGCAATTTACAGAAATAATTGAATCAGAAGAGCTATTTTTTAGAAATGTTAGGTATTGTTTTTCTGTTCAATATATTGATGTAAAAGGCCACCGTCTGTTAAAAATACCAAATCATGTGTAAAGAGGAACCTATGAAAATATTTAAAGTGCTTTTTATTATATTTCTTTTTATAGCTACTTCTTGTACAACATTAGGATTACAACCTGCAACAATAACTTGTAGGGAGGGCTTAATTGTTTTCTCTAATGAAGAGTATTTTTATTTTAAGTGTAGTAAAGTAATAGTTAATGAGAATAGTGTAATAATTACTACTCCACACTACACTGCTACATTTTCTTGGGATAAGATTAGAACAATTCATATTTATAATTCATGTAACCAAGATACATATAAAGAGCATTTGAAAAGAATTAAAGAATTATTAGACCAACAAAACTCAACTACTACTACAAAATAAATTAGTTGAAAGTACTAAAACACTGATATATTATTTTCTAAGCACATAGTACATTTTAGTACATAGTGTAAATTTTAAAACAAGGAGGATTCACATGTCAAATTTCGAAACCGATTTCGAAAAGATGAAAAGGGATCGTGCTGAAAATGATTTCAATTTTCAGAAATCTGACTTTCCTGTTGAAAAGTCAATTAAGAAAGAAGAACCTAACATTATTAGGATTTTTTCTACTCAGTATGTTAAGTACTTGCGATGCTGGGCGCTTTCTGACCCTGACTCAAAAGGGGAAAGAAAAAATATACCAGTTATCACTTATAATGAAGTAGAAGGAACTAGTTTGTTTGGACAGATGTTAGGTGATGAAAAGAACTTCTTTAAAGATGGTATTATGGAAACAGTTAAACAAGGTAATGCAGCTGTACCTAAATACCAGAGTATTGATCCAGATTTAATTAACTTACTTTTCTACAAAAATGATTTTTCAGGCAGAACAGGTTCTTGGAAACCACGACGTGAGTATATTTTCAACATTATTGATAGAGATCCTGAAATTATAGAAGGTAAGAAAGTTTTATGGTGTGTTGAAAACAAGAAAACTAAACTTTTAAGATTTATACCAATGGCTTTTGATAACCTTGTAGCTTGTATGGAAAATGAAGGACCAGATGTTCATAACTATGATATCAATTATACAATTCGAGTTGTGAATAATAGGGTAAATCATTACATACAGAAAGCTGGCCCAATGCTACCAAATGTTGTAGCAGGACCTCTTACTGAAGAAGAACTACAGTACCAAACTTGGGATTTATTAGATGCAGTGCGCTTAAGTTCAGCTACTTTCTGCTTAAAATGGTTCAGACAGACTATACAAAGGATTAGTGAAGTTATGCAAGTTGATTGGATTGGTAGATTTGAAGAACAGGCAAAACTAGAACAAGAAGAGCGAAATGCTAATTCTGATGATAATGTTATAGTTGTGATACCACCTCACCAATCTAATGCTGCTACTTCACCTGTGACAAATTCTGGTTCAGCATCAATACCGAATCCTAGATTTATGAATGCACCTAATACTGTGAACACTTTTACACCTGAACCTAAACCTGCGCCACAACCACCAGTAACACCACAAACGAACGTAAATACATCGCAGACAATACCAAAACCTCAGCCATCACAGGCAATACCAAAATCACAGCCAGTTACACAGCAGACAACAGCACAATCACATGTTCCACCAGTTCGCAATGTAGCTATTAGAAGTGCAGCCTCGCCTGAAACAATTTCTTGTGGACACTGCCACAAACCAGTATCTCCAGCAGACGAATTCTGTCCACACTGCAGAAATCAGTTACTTGCACCTTGTGAAAAGTGTGGTAAACTTTTTTCTGTATTTGATTCTGTCTGCCCGCACTGTGGTGCACAATACTTACTTGCGTGAAGGATTAAGTTATGTTTTTAGGTTGTGATTTATCTCTAACAAGTTCAGGATTAGTAGTGATAGATGATAATTACAACATTGTTAAATCTGCATTGCTCTCTACTCCTTTTACAGGAGTAGAGAGACTTGCATATCTTAGAGATAGGTTGAAAGAATTCCTCTCAGAATACCAAATCAAACAAGCTTCTATAGAAGGTGGTGCATATCACGAAATAGGTCGAATATATCAAATAGGGCAATGGGCTGGAATAGTTCACCTGTTTTTATTTGATAATAGTATAAACTTCATAGAAGTAGCACCTTTACAAGTTAAAAAGTATGTTTCAGGAAAAGGTAATAAAACTACAAAACAGCTTGTTATTTTAGATGTATATAAAAACTTTAAAGAAGAGATTAGAGATGATAATCTTGCTGATGCTTATGTTTTATCTAGAATTGCTCATGATTATTTCTACTATCTAAACAATCAAAGTGTTGATTTAACAGAGTATAGAAAAGAGATTATACTTAAGTTATATAAATCATACAACAAGCATTCTTTATTATAAAAGGAGTAGTATATGGATGAAAAAAGATTAAGAGAAAAAATCAAAGAAGTTATTTCTGAAACATTTTATACTTGGATGAAAGGTTCTGTACCTGAAAATCAATTAATTTCACTTGTTGATTCTATTATTAAAATAATTAAGGAAGAAAAGGGCTAATAACACTTATGAGCTTAATTGATTACCAGCGTAAAACACTTTGTCCTGAAATCTGGGATTTAGAATCTCTAACACTGAAACAAGAAGTTGAGAATTTTATTATTCAAAGTGTTGAAGAGTTTTTTCACAAAGTTTTAGGAGTTGTTTCAGATTCAGTATTAAACACATTAGTGAAGGATATACTTATAGCATCCTCTTTAGCTTCATATTTCTACAATGAATACTCTGATTTAGATATTAAGATTGTATATTCCCCTGAATTACTTAGTTTGGAAACACCGGAGGTTCTAGAAAAATCAGATGTTTCTGGAATGCTAACCAAACTAGGTAGATTATATATTCTAAACAGAATAATACCTAATACAAATCACCAGCTTGATCCATTTTTCATATCTGAAGATGATGGCTCAAGTTTAAATTTATTGAAGTTTGATTCCTTATACTCTGTATTTAAGAAAACTTGGCTGAAAGCTCCAAAACACCTCTCTTACAAGGATATGCTTAAAATAATAGAAACAGCAAAAGAAAAAGCCCAACCTTTCTTAGATAAAGTACATGAGGATATAGAAGAGTTAAGAAGAGATTCTATTGACTTTATGATACTATATGATTATTTAAAAACACTTCCTACACATCAATTAATGAATTTACGCTCATACATCAATGACCAAATCGATAAAATTGAATCAGATTTACAGCAAATTGTCTCAGATCAGGAGATTTTAAAAGGATTAAGATCTCGAGCGTTCAGTAAAGAACAACTAGATACTGAGTTTGAGAAGCTTATGAATTCTTTCAACTACTCAGATGAAAATTTGATTTATAAATTTGTAACAAGATATGGGTATTTGAAAATACTAAGTACAATAAAGTATATTTTAGAAAAAAAAGGAAAACTAAATGAATAAGCTAACTACATATTCTGTTTCAAAAATTCAATTATACTTAGAGTGTCCTTATAAATATTATCTACAATATATTGCTAAAACATTACCAAGTAAACGAACATACCATTTGCAATTAGGTTTAGCATTTTCAGACATTGTTGAAGAAATTTATAGTAACTATGATGTTTATAAGAATTACTCAGAAGAGGATATACAACAACTATGCGACTTATATTGGGTTCCTAAGCAATATAAAAATGATTTTTTACAACAGAAAGAACCATCTTGGAAGTTCCTAGGCTATAATTCTTTAGAGCAAGAACTAGTAAATAAGAGAAATTTATATAACTGGGTGTTGCAGTATATAGCTACATATGGTATTACC
>ERZ795060.505-NODE-505-length-53071-cov-8.029463_pt1 | contig 53071 bp, 43 predicted proteins | sample MGYA00375144_ERZ795060 | MGnify/ENA primary metagenome ERZ795060 (study PRJEB30189, sample SAMN05720157) | activated sludge metagenome | isolation source: anaerobic digester from wastewater treatment plant | place: Japan | collected 2015-05-15 ... | reverse complement strand
TCTTCAATTCCTCATCCAACAGAACAAAAAGTGCCAAAGGTACTGGACTTATACAGCCGCTTGAAGATTTGTCCGCAATTTGATAGTGTATTTAGCAATTTCTCCCCCTTATGGCGTGGGGGTGTAGCTCAGTTGGGAGAGCGGTGCGTTCGCAATGCACAGGTCAGGGGTTCGATTCCCCTCACCTCCACCACGTGTGATCTTCTTTTGGTTTTTGTGCCTGTCCCACAGCGAGATTTTTGCAGTCTGTTCCCGTTGTGTTCTCCGTATGCCTAGGCGACGGTGACTTGTTCAAAGATGGCTGGCGTTCAGCGAAGTTTTGGGGGCGTTACGTATTGTTTTGAGATACGAGGTTCAGAGGGAAGAATAGGGTGAAGGTGCTACCCTTCTTAAGCTGACTATCTACGGTAATCCTGCCTTTGTGTGCCTGGACGATGTGTTTGACAATAGCCAGACCCAATCCCGTACCGCCCAGGTTCCGGCTACGTGCTTTGTCCACACGGTAAAAGCGTTCGAAAAGGCGGGGCAGATGCTCTTCAGGAATACCGATTCCGTGATCTGTAACTCGTATGTAAGCCTCGGAGCCATTAAGACCTGCCTCTATCTCTACGGTTTCTGAATTGCCACTGTATTTGATGGCGTTATCCAAAAGATTAACGATGGCTTGTTCGATCATCGAGGGGTTTACTCGAATGACGACATCGTCAGGACAACGAACAATCAAAGCGATATCTTTTGCCTTCGCAGCGTTGACGCATAAATCGACAGCGTTCTGTACCAAATTCTGTAAAGGCACACTTTCCAGAGGCAATGCGGCAGTCTCCGTCTCACGCTCAATTTTTGACAGAGTCAACAAGTCTTCGATAATCGCATTCAGACGGTCGGCGTGTTTGGCAATGATACGCAAGAATCGCTCGTTTTCTTCAGGGTTATCCTTGGCTCCATCCAATAAGGTTTCTACGAAACCTTTGATAGAAGTCACAGGAGTTCTGAGTTCGTGAGAAACATTTCCAACGAAATCTCGGCGGAGGGCTTCAAGTCGTCGAATCCGAGTAATATCATGGAGCACGATTACGACGCCGAACTCCTTTCCGTCCGTATCGCGCAATGCCGCACCGTGTGCTTGCAGCACTTGATTTTCATTTTCGGAGAGGGTTAATTCTCTTTCGAGAGGGACTTGGCTTTCTATCACATCCAGAATGAACTTGCGGATCTGCACGCTTCGGGTTATTTCACGTACGTCTTTGCCGAATGATTCCTCAGGTCTAATATTCAAAAGGTCGGCAGCTGCCCGATTCATGGTGAGAATACGACAACTCCGGTCAACCGCCAACACACCCTCCACCATGCTTGAGAACACAGCTTCTTGTTCTTTTTGACGTCGACCTACTTCTGAAATACGGTTGTTCAGTTCGGAAGCCATTTGATTGATAGCGATGGCGAGGGCCGCCATTTCTCGCGTGGACGGCTCCGGAATGGGTTGATGAAGTTCTCCCCGGGCGAATCGTTCAGCACCCTCTTTCATACTATTTAACGGCGCTGTGATGCGGCGAGATACAAACCAGCTTACGATACTTGCCATTCCGAGAACGAGCAATCCTGCCAATCCCATGTTGCGTTGGACGGCGAAGAAAGCTTTTGATATAGAGGTTAATGCCATGGAAGCCCGCACGACAGCTATTTGTTTATCTTGCGATGCCAAAGGGATGGCAACATAGAACGTTTGTTTGTTGAGGGTGTGACTGAAACGTTCGATTTGGGCTTTTTGCCCCGTCTGCAATGCCTGCTGTACTTCCGGGCGGTTGCCGTGATTATCCATTTTCGCAGGTTCTTCTTCAGAATCGCCGACAACTGTGCCATCAGGCAAGATCACGGTGTACCGGGTGGCTGTTTGTTTTCCCAATTCGCGGCAAAGTTCTTGGATGGAAGGTGTTTCCTGTCTGTCGAGTAGGGGTTGCACTTGATTAGCAACGAGGCGCGCTCGTATTTCCAAATCCGTGGCAATCAAACTTGTGCCGAAATACGTGAACAGCCGAAGCGCCAGTAATTCCAAAACTACTATGGCGGCTAGGGTTACGAAAAGATGACTTGAAAATAGGTGCCAAACCAGACTTCGGCGGGGCACGGAGGCTTACTCCTTGAACCGATACCCGACTCCGCGGACGGTCTCAATGTATTTCCCTGCACTGCCCAGTTTTTTTCGCAGGGCGGCGATTTGTACATCGATAGAACGTTCGGTGACGGGGTACTCCTGCCCATGAACGGCGTCGACGATCTGATATCGGGTAAACACCCACCCGGGACGGCGCGCGAGGTACTGAAGAATTCGAAACTCGGTTGCAGTCAGGTCAACGCGTTTGCCTTTCACGGTCACCTCATGGCGCCCGGGGTGAATCACCACGTCGTGGATGGACAATGGGTCATTGCTCTCTTCCTGACTTTGACTTCGGCGACGTAGCACACTGCGAATACGAGCCAACAGCACTCGGGGACTGAAAGGTTTGGTGACGTAATCATCTGCCCCTAACTCCAAACCTGTGACTACGTCAGCTTCTTCGCCGCGCGCCGTGACCATTATTATGGGAATGTGCTCGGAACGAGGGTCACGTTTAAGTCTTTTACAAACTTCCAAACCGTCCAGGCCAGGAAGCATAAGGTCCAAAAGCACGAGATTTGGGGAATGATTGAACGCTTTGACGAGACCGTCTTCGCCTGTATAAGAATAAAGAACTTGATATCCTTCTTTGGCGAGGTTATACCGAATTAGTTCCAGGATATCCTCTTCGTCTTCCACGACCAAGATGGTTTCTTTTGGCATTCAATCACCTCTTTTTAAGGTTAATGACTACTCTATGGCCGTTTTGTTAGAAGAGGATTTGAGAGATGTTAATTTTCTGTTATGCCAACTAGATTTGGTCGGCTGACACATCGGTCAACCCAAACAGCATTTCGGCTTCCGCCGCCACATGGCCATCTATTTTTGCCACCGCGCGGACTCGGCAGGCGTTTCGTCTAAGATGGATGAGTTTGGCTTCTACAACGATCTGATCACCGGGGACGACGGTTCGGCGGAAGCGGGCATTGTCTATTCCCAGGAAGAAAGCCAGTTTACGGGGTTGACGGTCTGAACCATCGCCAAAAATCAGTACGGAAGAAACCTGTGCCATGACTTCGATGATCAACACCCCGGGCATCACCGGCATGGAGGGCCAGTGGCCCTGGAAAAAGGGTTCGTTGACAGTAACGTTTTTGATGCCGATAACCGTGTCCCCCGGTGTGTAGGACAAGATTCGGTCCACCAGCAGGAAAGGATAACGGTGCGGCAACACCTTCATGATGGTGTTCACATCCAGGGCGGGTTCCGTTCCGCCGCTGGCGGGCTTGCCGCTTCGGTCGGTTTTTGGCGCGTTGCCGTTCAGTAACGACCGTTTGATCTGTTTGGAGAACATGACATGCATGGCATGCCCGCTCTTCACCCCAATGACGTGACCCCGAACGGGCTTGCCCAAAAGGTACATGTCCCCCAACAAGTCAAGAATCTTATGTCGTACGAATTCATCGGGGAAGCGCAACCCATCATTAAGAATGGCTTCGTCGCCAATTACCACAGCGTTTTCGAGGCTGCCCCCTCGAATGAGCCCCTGGTCTTGCAACATCTTCACGTCGCGCAGAAAACAAAACGTGCGTGCCGGCGCAATTTCCCGCTCGAACGTCTCCGGGGTGATTCGGAAGGAAGCATACTGGGTACCTACTGCGACGTGGTTGTATGCAATTGTCATGGTGATCCGAAGATCATCCGAAGGCAACACACTTAGAGTTACGTCGTCATTCTTGTAATACACGGGATGTGTAATTTCGATGCACTGGCGCGGCGCGTCCTGTTCCACGATACCAGCGCGTTTCAACGTCATCATAAAGGGTACGGCGCTGCCATCGCCCACCGGCGTTTCATTTGCATCTACTTCGATGTTCAGGTTGTCAATACCCAGTCCGGCTATGGCGGCGAGCACATGCTCCACGGTATGCACTTTGACACCGTTTACACCAATCGTGGTCCCACGAGACACGTCGACTACATGGTCGATATCTGCTTTCACGGCAGGTTTGTTAGGCAAGTCCACGCGGTAAAACGTAATACCACTGTTCGGAGGAGCGGGTTTAAACGTGATGGTGGTCAAGTTACCCGTGTGAAGACCTATACCTGAAAAGCAGGCTTCTTTAGCGATGGTTTTCTGTTTCTCTTGCATGTAACAAGGTTTCCAATTCAACGATTCGCTTTTCCAGCGAACGTATGGTTTTCAGTGCTTCCGGCAAACGCCTCAAACTGGCTTTCATCCGTTTTTCCATTTCGTGGTCAACGGCTGGAAAACCACTTACAATGCTTTTGGGAGGCAAGGACTTTGTCACGCCACTTAACGCAGCGATGGTACTTTGCGCTCCCACTTCGAGGTGTCCGGCGACTCCGGCGCCCGCGGCGACTGTCACATAATCGCCTAAAATAGCGCTGCCTGATATTCCCACATTACCGCACACGATACAGTGCTTTCCAATTACAGTATTGTGCCCGATTTGGACGAGATTGTCAATTTTTGTGCCGGTTCCGATGACTGTTTTGCCAAAAGTAGCTCGGTCGATGGTGGTATTTGCCCCTATTTCCACGTCGTCGCCAATGATGACCGTTCCAACTTGCGGGATTTTCTCATGTTTACCATTTCGAAAAGCAAAACCAAAGCCATCGCTGCCAATGACGGCACCGCAGTGGATGATACAGCGCGCGCCTATCTCAACGTGTTCGCGGATAGATACATTGGAGTAAATAATGGAATTTGTCCCTACGTTGCAGTTTGCACCAATGAAAACATTTGGATAAATGACGGTGCGGTCTCCAATGACGGAATTGTCGCCGATGTAGGCATGCGCCCCCACCGTCACATTGTCTCCTAACTTCACGTTGTTTCCTATTATAGCCGACGGATGTATGCCCGGGGACAAAGGGGACAAGGACGGACAAAACTGCATTACAACCCGCAGAAACGCGTCGTAGGGATTATCGACTTGAATGATGGGACACGAAGCTTGGGAAATCTCGGGACGTACCAAAACCGCGGCAGCCGGAGTATTTTGCAGAAAACGCTCGTAGCGGGAGTCTGCGAGAAAAGTCAAGTCTCCTGGTTGTGCTTCGCGGATGCCAGAAAATCCGGTGATGGGTGTCGTTTCATCCCCGATGACACGTCCCTGAACCAGAGCTGCTATGTCTGCCACCGTGGCGATCACTGCTCAGGCCGTCCTACCTTGTTCATGAGGTATCGGCACGTGAGTTCCGTGCCGTTTGCTAAAAGGACGCAGTTCATTTTTTCTTGTTTGGAGCAGCAGCTGACGAAGTTTGTTGTCCCGAAGCCGAGCGTGCGTTTAGACGATCCAGGATTTTCGAGGTCATATCAATCGCGGAGGCATAGTAAAGTACACCAGAAGCACTCTTAGGGTCGCCTTCCAGAATCAAGTGGTAGTTTTCCTCGGCACCAACTTCGCGTACGACTTCATCTATTTCCTCTTTAATTTTTCTTACTAAAAATGCATATCGGGTATCGATCTCTGTCTGGAGTTGTTCGTATTTTGATTTGTAGGTCACCATGTCTGCTCGAATCTGCTGTTCAAGCGCTTCGCGTTGATCTGCCGGCATGGTGTTCTTGTTTGCCTCATATCGTTCTTTCGCATCTTGGACTTTCTTGGACAGCGTGTCTATTTCAGCTTGCATGGACTTCATGTCATTTTGAAGTTTGGCATACTCTTCTTTTTGTTTGTTGTAATTATCGAAGACCTTTTTCCTATCGACAATTCCTATTTTGTAGGCGCCCTTCGACGCGGCCGAATCCGTATCTTGCGCGGAACAAATGCCGGCGGGAAGAACAACCAAGGTTGTCAAAACAGCTAATGCCAGAAGTTTACGAAATGCACAGTACTTCACCGTTAGTATCCCTCTTTTGTTTTCTAGACAGTTTTCACAGGACAAACAGATTCCCGTCCCGTTTCACTTTTGTTTACAGACAGTTTGTTTTCTATGTTTATTCACTATATCATCCTTTCCGAGAAGGCTTCAAATAAGTTTTGGGGCGCTTCTTTTCGTTGTGGAGTTGTCTATCTCTTGGATAAGGACGCAGATAAATATGGCGACTTCGTTTCGTCTGGCCGTGTGTTCCGTTGAACGTCCTGATGAGGCTGACGCCACGGCGCTGCTCGAAAGCTGTGCTGAATGCATTGTTCGAGCAGGGGCAAGTAATGCGGACCTTGTTGTCTTACCTGAAGAGCCGGATGTAGTAGGCGGTTGGGCTGCCGGACTTTGTACACTGAAAGATCACCCCTTTGTACGCCGTTTTCAAATGGAGGCGCAGCGGGCAAATGTCGCCGTTGTCGGTTCGCTTTCGGTGCAGGCGAAAAGGGGTTATGCTAATCTCGGGTTTTTGATAGACCGTACGGGAAAGTTGACAGGTTTCTATAACAAGAAGCATCCTGCGCCTGGAGAGGAGCAAATCATTACAAAGCCTCTCTACAACGATGACCCGTTTCCTGTGTTCGATTTTGAAGGAGTTCGTTTGGCTATCGCTATTTGTATGGACATCCATTTCCCCGAGATGTTTCGGATATATGGACTTAAAGGCGCCGACCTTGTGTGCATGCCCACGATGTATCTGGACTATACGGGAGATATGCTGGAGTCACTAGAAAAAGCACGCGCTATTGATAACGGTTATTATTTTGCTTTGTCCCGTTACATAACGAATCCTTTTCTTGCGGGTAAATCTATGGGCTATGCCAAGGTAATCGCACCGGATGGACGGATCATTTGTTCCACAGGACATCGTGCCGGGGTAGCCATTGCGGAATTTGATCCCAAATGGAGAGTACCTTTCTGGGGCGAAGGTTATGGGGGGAATCTGCGGACGATGTTCGAGACGATTCGTAGGCCTGACCTTTACAAACCGTTGGTGGAGTAATGCCTGGAGCCTTGAAGGGTTACGGCTGATGGCATGGAAATATGGTAAGAAGTGGGTATACTCCATAACCTATGATGAGGGCTGTGAAGACTTGCTTCGATACGCCCTTCCCGTGCACCGGCGATATGGCATTCCTGGTCATGTCGCCTTGGTAGCTTCGCAGGTTGGTGTGCGACGGAACGTGCCCGGCAGCAGCTACGACGGGATGAAGATCCTTTCAAAACAGCAAATCCACGATTTAGTCTCGGAAGGGTGGGGAGTCTCCTGTCACAGTTTGACGCATTGTGGTGTGACGTTCGAAAATGGGCTGGAGGAAGTCGTTCGTGCACGCCACGTGTTAGAAAATGCTCTTGAAATGGAGGTGCGACTTTTTTGCGTGCCTGGTGATAACACGGGATATCCCGCGGCACGAGCGTTTGCCGAACAGGCGGGATATAAAGGTATTTTGACCATTTACGATCGAGTCAATCTTCCCTCCGGTGACCTTTTTAACCTGGGGAGAGTGCCTCTTCATTCGGAATATCCCCCGCCGTTCTATTCTGCGTATGACCCGTACAAGCGAATTCACCAAGCGATAGATCTCGGCGGGTGGATCATTGATTATTGCCACTGTCCTATGCCGGACAAACCTGTTCATCCAGCAAAAGATTGCACGACGCAAGAACTCGAACAACGTTTCGAAAAGGTTTGCCAAATTGGGGGAAGCGACGTATGGTTGGCGGAACCTAACGAGGTGGCTGACTGGGTATTGAGTAACCCATCTTTGGTTTTTTCGTGAAACTCCATTGGAGGTCTGTATCTATGGTGAGTAGTTTTCCATCGGCGCAGTGGGGTGCGCGAGCCCATCTTGGCGAGCAGGGGAAGCTCCCGACGCCTTTTCCCAGAATCATGGGTCCCAATGCCATGAAGTATTTGGAAGAAGTTGTCGCCTCAGGATTGACGTGCGACATGATGGGCAGGTTCGAAAAAGCCTTAGCGGCGGAGCTTGGGGTGAAACACTGCATCGCCACGCCGGGGTGTACCCCAGCGCTTGCTGTACTCGCAGCTGCAATGCCTTGGGAACCGGGCGACGAGATCATTGTAAGTCCCGTTACCGATTATGGAACGGTACAAGGGCTTATTTCTGAAGATTTGATTCCGGTTTTTCCAGATACGGCGCCTCATTCTCTCAATTTCAGCGCAGAGACAATCGAGCCCTGCATCACTTCACGAACCCGTGCCATACTGTGCGTTCACATGACTGGGATTATGAATGACATGGACCCTATCCTTGAATTAGCGAAACGTCATGGGCTGGTAGTTTACGAGGATGCGTGTCAAGCGGTCTTTGGAGAATACAAAGGTAGGCTAGCCGGAACGTTGGGTTTTGCTGCCGGGTTTTCGTTTGATTCGGAAAAGACAATGGGGTCGGACGTCGGCGGGTGTTTGGTAACTAACGATGATGAGTTTGCGGAACGCGCCAGGTACATTGGCCAAAGTCGGGGCGCTGTCATGAAACCGCATTACGGTAGACTTCATACCGACGCGGGGTATGCGTATCGGATGCCACACTGCACGGCGGCGATTTGCCTGGCGCAACTTGAAATTGTCCGAGAACAAGTAGTTCATCGTGACCGCATGGCACGACTCCTACTGAAGCTTTTGAGCGAAATACCCGGTATTTTGCCCTTAGAGATACCTGATTTCGTCACGCTTTATTCTTGTTGGATGATAGGGTTCCGGATTGGTCCCAAACAATTTCGATGTTCGGCTGAGGAGTTTGCCAATCAGTTGGTCGAAGCGGGCGTTCCGGGCGCAGGAACCGGCCAGTACTATCTGATGCCCGAAGCTTTGGTGTGTCTGCAGAAAAAGGCTGCCGAAAAGAGCTATCCCTATTCTATTCCTCCGGCGTCTCGCCCCATCGATTATCTGTCCATGTGTCCGCGTGCCAAAGGTTTTCTGAAAGATTTTATTCGGTGGTCGACATTCTGCGAAAAATACGAACCGGAGCACTGCGAGTTGGCCGCCGACATCGTGCGTAAGGTAGCAAATGCCAACCGGAGATGATGCGTTTTTGATGCAAAGAGGTCTTATGAGTCCACGAACCCGCATGAAGTCCCTTCTACTCATGTGTTTTGCCCTGGTTGCAACGGCTGCTTGTTGGGCTGCCGCAGGCGACGGTGATTGGTTGGAAATTCGACACGATGGGACGCTGACTGCTATTCAACCTTTACCGGGTGAAATGCGGCAGGCACCCGAAGTTATTGCCCGCCTTGATCTCGGACGAAGTCAGCCCTCAGTAAAGCCTGTCGAATTGCCCGACGGCACGTGTTTGGGATTAACGTTATTTTCTGGTGTGCTTTCTTGTTATGAGGAATCTGGAGAACTGCGTTGGAAGAGTCATCCCGCTGGCATTAACTACAGTGCGATAGTCTCGGTTGAGGACATCAACGAAGATGGCAAGACGGAGGTGTTTCTCTCAGCGGCTCGCCCCGTAGAGCCGTACGGGGCAGTAATTATGGCGCGCCTTGAAGACGGGGCAGTGATCTGGCGCTACGACGTAGAGCCGATGTCTTACTGGTGGCAACCTTTTGTTGAGAATTATCTGCATGAAAAGACCTCCAAACAAATCTTGGTTGTTACGCATGGATATCCGCCGGACGAAAAAAATGGCTATATGGCGATGTTTGATTTCGATTCAGCAGGTCTGCCCACCCTGAAATGGCGTTACGATTTTCATCAGTACACATGTTACCCCACCGTACTTACAACCGACTTGGACGGCGACGGGATAAAGGAGATCGCGGTCGAAAGTCATAGCAGAATGTGGTTCGTCGACGTACGAAATGGGGAACTGAAGGATTTTGTCGCTTGGGATGTGTCGCCTGCAAATCCACGGAGCTATGGGTACGTGCGTTTCGCAGACCTCGATAAAGATGGCTTGGAAGATTTCTTGTGTATCGGAGACTTCGCCCAACATCATGAAGTGTTGTTGAACCGAAACGGAAAGCTTTCGCTTGTATGGCACTACGGATGGCCGGAAAGTGTCACTACAGGAAAGGTGGCGACCCGGTATCCTTCGCCCCCTTATGCGGACATTGATGGCGATGGTCGGTTTGAGGTTGTTGTTTCCATGTTTAATTCTGAAGACGAGCGCGCTTGGTTGGTTCGTGCCTACGATGCAATCACCGGCGCCTTAAAATACCGATATCCAGATGTCATTGTCCGTTGTTGTGTCGATATGGATGGCGATGGGGTCTCGGAACTGCTGGGGGAGACCTGCCACGATCCTACTGGAATACAACTCGTCGGCGTTCAGTTGCTCCGTGTGGTGAATGGCGAGATGAAATCGATATGGACCGATGCCGAGTCCGTCTCCGCGCCGACACCGAAACATTTCCGTCCAGTGGATTCGAATTCTGACGAACCATTTCAACAAAGCGACCATACCCAACCCGCGTTTGTGAAACGCGCCGGGCAGTTGTTCCAGCTAATGGAGAATGGGAACAAAAAATTTGTGTTGCGTGCAGTGAAAGAAGTCCAAGAGGTTCCCAAAGGGGATTTCTCAAAAGTACCTCTCTCGGTCGGTCCTCCTTTTCCTTCCTTGTTTGCGGCTAACATCACGGGTGACAAAGCAAATGAGCTTATTCTTTACAGCAACGAAACCGCTCGCGTCCTGGAATTGCGCCATCAGGAGCTGGTTGCTACAGCGGAATATAAATCTACCTGTGAACCAGCGTTTGTCGACCTCGATGGCAATGAATACGTCGATGTCGTTCTCGCGAACATAAGCCCCGAAAGAGCTCCGCGGTTCAAGGCGTTGTCGCCGGCCAAGGGTGACGCGGTGTTGTGGGAGACAGAATTGCCTCAGGTGGATCGTGTTGGTCTTCCGCAGCCGCGCAAAGCGTATTTACGCGCAGGGCGCTTTACGGGCAAAGATATCTCTGACATCTATTTTTGGGTGGGCACGCCGATTGTTCGGAGCGGATGTCTTGAAGGGCGTACAGGCAAATTGCTATGGGAAAAAGGAGAAATGCCGCAAATCGAAAGGTACTGGGGACCAAGTACAAATTTCGCGTCTGTGTATGATTTCAACGGGGATGGAAAAGATGACTTGGTTTTTACCAACCCCGATTACTATTGTGTTGCCGATGGGATGACGGGGGATTTGCTGTTAGGACCGTTGTTTCCGCCGAACATATTTCATCAGCCCAGTCAAGGGTTGTACACCTTTCCTGTCATCTTATCCAGAGGTTCTAGTACGCCTCTCGTAGGTCTTGTCGGAGGTCATTATTTCCAGGGGGTGATGACCTTGGCAGGCGAGCCGCTCTGGTACAAATTACCAAAGGTTGGAGAAAGCCGCTCGAAAAATGAGGGTTTCTTATACTCTCCTGAAGGGATGTGGTTGATGGGATTCGGTAAACAAAATGGACTTTTTGTCTGTGTGTCCGTTGATGATGGGAAAGAGCGTTGGAGTATTCCCGTGGAAGCAGCTTGTTCCGATGTCGTCACCGCCGACCTGGATGGAGATGGGACGTTTGAATTCCTGTTTGGTACGAGTCACGGCAGTCTTTTTGCTGTCGGGGATTCTGAAATGAAACCGCGAGTCATCTGGAACGTTTCGTTTCCCGCATCGGTGGGTACCCCTATGCCCGCTGATTTGAACGGCGACGGGAAGATCGAGATCACCTGCGTTACCTCCGACGGATATGTTTGGGTATTAGGTTCTCCCGATGTGGACAAGCAGTTGCCCAAAACAGATTTGCCTCCGCGTTGAACAGTCGGGAAGACGGCGCGCCCCTGTTTACCTTATCTTGTGCCAAACGTCTTTTGAATTGCCTCCAGGTAAGCTAAATCTGTACGTTTCTCGGGAAGCAGATAACTTCCTTCTGTCCACTCATTCCATGCGTTGACCGTAATTGCGAAAGCGTGGGGCGCTTCTTGTTCTACGTGGCGTTTTGCGTTTTCGCAAAGCTCTTGAAAACGCTCCGGTGTATTGCCGCAGACGACGTGGACGTACGGGTAATCAAGGTTCCCTGTTAGCGGTGACGGCGGGAAAGGCCATTTTATGTCTTTTTCACAACGGGGTGTGACATCCCAACCCACCGTCACAGTCGGTAAATAAGGAAGGGAGGTTTTCTTCATCTTGTGCCAAAGGGTTTGATGAGATTCCATGACGCTTTCGTAGTTCACGAGTAAATCCGGCGATACGGCGCCGCTGACGATGTTGTAGCTCGTTGTACTGTGGAAACCAGCTTCCTTGAGCATGGCTACGGGTTCCGGAACCCAGAGCATAGCGTTCCAGTGAATTGGGGGCAGGTCTTTCGAACGAAGGCGGCGGTCAATTTTGGCTAGCAGGCGTTTTACCTTAGAGGCGCCTCCCAGTTCGTCCACAAATTTGACGGGCTGGAAAATGCTGAAAAACAAACGGTTTTTCACTTTCCAATAATTAGACCGTTTGAAATAGTGGTCTGCACAATAATCGATCACCTGTTCTAAATCTTGCGGGCAATGTCGAGAGGGAAGCCACATGTTCCATGGTTTTCCAAAAGGCGCTGGAAAATAATCCGCCCAGTCATGGTTTGCCCACATCAGGGCGAATTGGAGACGTTTGTTGTTACGGGCGCGCAAGAAGCCGTTCTCCAACGCCTCTTCCATAATGCGCACACCGCTGTACCAATACCAATCGAAAAGCATCACGTCAATGCCGTGTTCCGATGCGAGTTGGATTTCGCGTTCTGCCCATGCCGGATCGCTCTCGTCGAAAAACCCCCAGGACGGTTGAAGCGGCTGGTAATGTCCGGGAAAACGCGGGACGGCAGATTTGACCAGTTCCCATTCGCACCAACCGTAGCCTTTCCAGGAGCTTGCATGTGGGTAGTTATGCCAAAGCGGACAGTAAATAGCCATAATCTCAGGACGTCTGACTCTTGTTTTCATTTGGCGAACACCTTCTTGGCTCTATCGAACCCCCAGTGTCTATGAGTCTGTGATACTTAAAACTCGATTACATGAAGTCCTGGAATAGAGGATTCCAAAGGGATCGTCTCTATGGCGGTTGCCCCAAGCTTTGCGAGTTCATATCGAACTTGTGCTATCGGTAATACTTTTGAAGAGGCATCCAGCTGAATACTGAATTCGATAAAATTGACGCCCTCGTTGATCGTGGGCTCATCACCAAAGAGGTGATTATCCCGTAAGTATTGCAATAATTTATCTTGGTCTTCTTTTCGGGCGTTAAAGAATACCAGCACTTTATTTTCCGCATGAAGCGCACCATATAGGTTGAGAAGGAACATACGTGCCAAGTCGTGTTTTGCCGAGTTCGTTTTCAGTAACGGCGACGCCCACACCGTTGTTTCTGATTGCATAACTTCATCCAAAATGGCAAGACCATAATTTCGGATGGCGCTGCCAGTCTGCGTGATCTCGACTCCCAAGTCAACGGAGCCGTTTTTGACTTTGGCTTCGGTTTTGCCCCACGTCTCGTACACGATCAATCCCCGATCGATTTTTGGGGGTGTCTTAAACTTTTGTATCGAAAAATCCTTGTGCGACGTGGCAAATCCCAGGGCTTGGGCTTTGGTGTAGAACCAATCATAAGCCAGATAGGGAAGCTCGGAGACCATCGTGACGAGGGGTTTCCGAGACAGGAGGTCGGCCATAAAGTCATCGATGTTTTTTCCGTTTTCCTGTTGTGCTGCAATGATCACGATGCGGACGTTGCCTCGTCCCAACGTCATGACTTCAGTCAGCTCGATGGTTTTACCATATTCATGCTGGAATTCTAGCTGGCGCTCTCTAATCCAATCTCTTCCGCTGATGGCTAGATCGATCTCGTTCAAGGCAAGTTGTGCGCCGAATTCTTGCGGGCGGCCATCCCAACCCATGAGAAACGTTGTCAAGGGAAAGGAACTGGGGCCGCCTTGGTCGTAACCTTTGGTTGGGAAGCCAGCGCGTTTTAGAAGTTCAATGAGACTTCCGCCCCGGTTCGGATCAGCCAGTGACCCAGCCGGAAGCCCGATCACGAGTTTGTCTGCTGTATTCATTTCTTTTCCTCGATGGTGGGTTTAATCCTGTTTGTTATCTATTCCGTGCTTGAGAAAAAAGTCCAGTAACGATTGGTTTTTGAAAAACTCATCGCAAACTTGATGCCCTTTCCCTGGTACAACGACGACCTGTGCCTCACCGCTGAGTTCCCGATAACGTCGTGCGAGTTCACCGCTGTTTTTTTCTAACGGGACGACGGTATCCGAATCTCCGTGGACATGCAAGATCGGGATATGACATTTGGCTAGCGGTTCCAAACGTTCCAGTGGATTGTGAAGGGCAAGCTGCTTCTTTAGTTCCTCCGGCGTCAGGTGGTAAGCCGGAGCGGCGGTCTCGAGCCCGGGCCAGCTCGAAGGGTCGCATACGGTGTAAATGCCCCCGATACATTGAACGCGGTCGGGATGTTCGGCTGCCCAGTTATACAACATGAGCCCCCCGCGGCTTTGTGGAAGCAGGCAGGCTTTTGGCGCTAGGGAAAACGTGGGGACGACATACTCGACGAAAGCTTGATAACGTTCCCTACCTTCTGGATTGCCATACGACTCGCCGACGTCGATTCCCGCAATAGCAAAACCTGCGTCCAGGAGCCTTGAAAACAGCCATTCATGACTTTCGTCCGGGTGACGCCCCATGAGGGTGGGTGCATACCACACCCAAGGAATTTGTTTTCGTGTATCTGCATCTTTTGGTAGAACAATAAATGCCGCGTTTTCACCGACCCTAAAATCTTTCCGTATGCCACCGTAATCTAACATTTGTGTCTCTCCTCCTGCAGAGAGCAGCGTACCAATCCAAAGTGATAGCGCCAGTCCGACGAGCATAGGTGCAACCCTCATTTATGCGATGTTTCTTTCCCTTCACAGTACATGACGGAACGCCATGTAGGCTTCCGCAGCCTCAACGGAAATCTCGCGGCCTCTTACGCGTGCCGTGAATTCGACGTTTTGCAAACTGGAATGGTGGATAGAATCGCGCATTTGGGAACGATGCATTGACAGTGCCTTCAGTTTAATGTCCAAAAAGTTGGTAATGTCAACATAAAAATTGGGATGAAACTTTTCTCGTTCCAAACTCCAAAATAGGGACGTATTATCATATCCGATCACGGTGCGTTGAAAAGGTTTGTGGGTCGGTACACCGGGACGTGCCGCCGTAAACGCCGCGCGAAAGACGGCTTGATGATCTTGATTATACGACGACACGGGAATGGCTAGCATGGAAGGCCTCAATCGGTCAAGCGCCAACTTGCTCTCACGTTCTATTTTTGCTACGAGGTCACGTCGTGGCACGATGTCCAGCCGAAGATGCAGTTCGGGATCGCGATACAAGATGTCCCAGTCGTCGACTTGCAAAAACTCCATTACCTGTTTCAGCTCCGCTTCGCGCTGAGAACCCGTGACAATATCGTCAGTTCCATCGTAATGTTTGAGATCGCCAATGGAGCATACAATAACATACACCTCACCGCCGAGACTTTTTATACGTGCTATTGTTCCGCCGCATCCAAAACACTCATCATCGGCATGGGGCGCGATAATCAAGAGGCGCTGCTGAGAGAGAAAAAGGTCTTCAGGTGACAACGTGTTGTTTTTCGATAAGTTGTTCATAGATTGTCTCAATTTCCTTAACCATAGACTCTATACTGTAACGTGGTACGATGTAACGTAGCGCCTCCTCGCCCATGCGGCGTCGGAGTGTCTCATCGAGCGCGAGCAGAACGATTGCCTGGGCAAGGGCGTCGGTATCTTTTGGAGGCACAAGTATACCTGTCTTACCGTCTTGAACGATATCGGGAATACCTCCGACAGCAGTCGCTACTACAGGGACTCCTGCAGCGCCGGCTTCGAGAATTACCCTGCCCATACCCTCATTAAGCGAAGGAACGACAAGCACGTCCAACGCCGCCATGAGTTCCGGTACATCATCTCGAAATCCCAAAAGTCTGAATCGTTCCCCAAAATGTTTCGTCTCATCCAACAACTGGTCCTTTTCGGTCCCGTCGCCTACCAGAAGGAACCGGGCATGGGGAACACGGGTCAAGACCTTGTGAGCCGCTCTCACAAAATACGAAAATCCTTTAACAGGTTCAAGGCGGCCGACGCCGCCAATCAGGATATGGTCGGTCGTCACATTCCAGCTCGTCCGCGTGGCTTCTCGGTACGTTCGGGCGTTTGTAAAGACAGAACACTCGATGCCGCTGAAGACACATCGCCATTGCTCAGGCCTGCCGATGCCTCGGGAGAGGTTTTCTTCGATGCCCCGTTGGGTAAGTTCAATGAGACAGTGAGTGTGCCGTGCCGCAAATTGCTCCATTTTGATGAACGCATAGGTTGTCAACGGCGAAAAATATCCATCAAAGATGTTTCCATGGGGTGTATGGACGATAATAGGGACACCCGCACGGTGGGCGGCGATTCGACCGATGAAACCGGCTTTGGATGTGTGGGTATGTACAATATGGTATTTTTTTTCGCGGAAAAGATGGGTCAATCGTAACAGCGCCTGCACGTCTTTCCACGGAGAGACATTACGTACCAGTGCGGGTTCCCAGGTGATCGAGATACCGGCTTGTTGGACGCGCTCCGCAATCGAACCTTCTGTGTTGTATTGCGCCAACCCGCTGATCAAATCGACTTCAAACCGTTCCTTGTTTGCCAGGCGAACCGTGTGAAAGGTATTTTCTTGGGCTCCGCCTCTGCAAAGGCGGGTGATGACATGAGCGACTCGTATGCGGCGTTTCATGGTGCTTGCTCAATTTCTTCCAAGAGGCGCGTTGCAAAGACCTGCCAATTCAGTTCACGAAGGACTCGCTCCCGGCCTTTTTCCCCCAGGCACTTTGCCCACTCAGGATCATCAAAGACTCGAAGGATGGTTTCTGCAACGGCTTCAGGGTTGTCCGGCTCTACGACGATCCCGGTTTCCCCATGGATAACCGCGTCCTCGACACCGCCGCTTCTACCGGCAATAACCGGCTTGCCATATGCGCTGGCTTCGGCAAAAACGAGCCCGAAACCTTCAACCTGTCCATCGTCTTCTGCGGAGGTTGGTAGTGCGAATACTTCACACAGTTGGTACAAGGCTGCTACCTCATCATCGGATAATATACCCGTAAAGAGGACGTGGTCTCGAACGCCCAGTTGTCGGGCAAGCTTTACGCAAAAATCAAGTTCCGGACCATCTCCCACCAATACCAGTTGTGCCTTGGGGCATTTTTCCAGTATACGAGGCATTGCTTGAATCAACACACGGTGGCCTTTTCTCATCACGAACCTCCCCACCGCGAGGATAATACGTGAATTCGTTAAGAGCAACCGCTCTTGAACAGACCGGATAAAATCTTGCGATAAGATAGGGGAGATGGAAGCCCCGGGAAGGATGACAGCGATTTGCTCGGGATGAACTCCGAACCGAATGAGCTGGTCCCTTGTGAATCTGCTAATCGCAATAATACGAATCGAATGGTTATATATGGAAAGCAAGATCCTTTTTATCACTTGGTTCTTGCGGAATTTTAGGAACTCGTAAGCATAGGCAGCGACGACATACGGCTTTTTCCAGATAAAGCGGCTTATCCAACCAATAATTCCTCCGCTAGACACATTGATTGCGATAATAACGTCGCTGTGCCGGATACACCGATAGGCGGCACAAAACATGGGTAGAACGCGCAACCAACCCATCTGATATCCACGGTACCGTATAATGCCATACGGCTCTTCTGAGTCAGAGTCTGTCATATCTTGAAAGAAAGGAGCTACTACGATGACCTCGTGTCCGAGCCGTGCGAGTTCACGTGCCAGCTGAAGCGTTACGGTGCTGATACCGCCGCGAATAGGTGGGAAATCGGCAGTAGGGATGACAATCCTCATTTCTTTACAACCACGCAATCCCCAATCACCAACGCGTCCATACCCGTACCGTAGAAACAGCGAATAGCCTCGATCGGTGTGTGAACAATGGGTTCCGTGTTGACGTTAAAGGAGGTATTTAAGACCATCGGGACGCCTTTAAGTCGTGCAAATTCGGCGATCATGTCGTAATATAGCGGATTAATTTTCCGTGACACGGTTTGGACCCGCGCCGTACCATCTACGTGAGTAATCGCAGGAACTAGTCCTTGCTTTTCTTTTTTGACTGGGTAAACGAACAGCATAAACGGTGAAGAAACACATCCTTCGAAGTACTCCGAGGCGTGCTCTTCCAAAACACTGGGTGCGAAGGGTCGGAATTCTTCACGGTGTTTGACATATCGGTTAATAAGATCTTTCATGTCATGACGCGTGGGGTCTGCCAGAATACTTCGGGCACCTAACGCCCGGGGTCCGAATTCCATCCGTCCTTGATACCATCCGACGATATTCCCTGCCGCAACGAGTTCGGCGGTACGTTTCGGCACGTTTGTCGTTTTTTCATAGGGAATTTTCGCCAACTCAAGCACGCTGCGAATTTCTTCGTTGGAATACGAGGGCCCCAGACATGAATCTTCCAAGACATAGCCGCGTGGCGCGTGAGTCATCTGGTAGTAAAGTTGAAAAGCCGCACCAATGGCGATTCCGTCGTCTCCGGCAGCCGGTTGCACAAAGATAGAATTGAAAGGTCCTTCTCGGAGCAATCTTCCGTTCATGGAGCAGTTCAATGCAACGCCACCGGCCATACATAAATTCTGCAGCGCGGTTTTTTTCTGTAATGCTCTTGCGAGATGCAAGACTACGTCTTCCAGAACACGTTGTGCCGAAGCGGCGATGTTTTTATGGCGGTTTTCCAGACCGTCACCGGAGCGGCGCGGTGGTCCGAATCGGTCGTAAAATTTTTTGGAGAAATAGCCCACTCGAGAACCCGGTGCGTAATGACACACAAACCATGAAAGGTCGATATCGTAGGAGCCGTCCGAACGAAGGCGTATCATCTTTGCAAACTCGTCATAGTATTCGGGCTCGCCGTAAGAAGCGAGCCCCATCACCTTGTACTCGTCACTGGCTCGTCGAAAACCTAGATAGTCCGTTATAGCCGAGTAGAAGACCCCGAGAGAATAGGGATAATTGATGGAGTGGATTCTGGTGATTTGGGTGCCTCGTCCAATCCCAAACCATGTTGCTGCCCATTCACCAATGTAATCCACCGTCAATAAAGCCGCTTCTTCAAATGGGCTTACCAAAAACGCACTGGCAGCGTGCGCGGGGTGGTGTTCCATAAAATGGAGGCGTGTTTGCGAGCCCCGCAGACGGCGCATTCCCACTACATACTCCAGATTATGTACAAGTTCGTAAGCCAGATACGCGGCGGAATATACCGGGCTGCGTAGGGCTTGGAAGGCGCGGTAAGGGATGCGTCGCAAAAGCCGTTTTACCGGTTGCATGTAACATCCGACGTGATCGACCTCGTTCGGAGATATTCCCGCAATTTCCAAGCATTTCTGCGCTGCCAACACAGGCACACCACCCTGATGTTTGATTCGTGTGAGGCGTTCTTCTTCAATGGCTGCAACCAATTTCCCGTCGCATACGATCGCTGCCGCCGAGTCATGGGAAAACCCGCCGATTCCTAGTATAACCACCCTCCAATTCCTCCTATTGTGTGGTGTCGAAAGTCGGAGCACGCAGAGGTTCGATTTCCGATTCTAGTTTCTGCGCGATGAATCTTCCAAACAGGCGATTTCCCGAAGAGGTGAAGTGGCATAAGTCTCTAAAAAATTCGGAACTTCTGGGTAAGACGGGCTGGGCGTCGACAAGAGGAATTGCGTATGTCGTTGCCAGTCTTTGGAGCACTTGTCGGTGTGCTTCAAGCCCTTTTAGCGCACAGGGCAGTTTTCCCCAAAAGTGTTGCATCGGTTTTTCTGCGTCTTGAATGGCTTTGGCAAGGAGGTGGTCTTCTGTTGGAAACCCCGTAGCGGGTTGGATGAGCAGAACGCTCGTTTCGGTCTGTTTCGCGTGTTCGAGAATTTCCCGAAGATGTTTTTCAAATCGTGGAACACTGGGGGTTGCGTCAAACTCGGGCGTTGTCAAGAATCGTTTATGGACACCGTAGTACCAGAGCATGTCCCACACGACCACATGGGTCAAATCTGACCAACGCCACAGACCCACGGGCGGTTCCGCAGAGATGTTTGGATTCGTGTTATACACATTGTCATTCATTCCCAAATATATGACCAAGCAGTCCGGTTTCCACCTATCTAGATAATTCTTTACTAGAAGCAGATTATGATAGGAGGTATAACGCGGAATACCGGTACTATTCACTTCAAATGACCGTGATGGATAGTCTAGTTGAAGTTGTGTTTTGACGGCGTCGGGGATTTCCGGATTGGCAACGGTGGAATCCCCAAGAATAAACACACGGAAGACATTTTCGCTCTTAGGCTTTGAAAGGATGTCGCCAAAGAAACCTGCGTTGTTGGTAGTGAGAGCGAGCGAGTCGCCCACTTGGCAAAAAGGTTTGTAGCGGAAAAGTCCGTCGTTATCCCAGATATACACGTCCTGGAAAAGTAGTCTTCCCCGCACGCAAAGTTCTGCGGAGACAAAAAAAACTAGCAGTACCAATCCCACGTGGAACAAAGTCTGAGTACGCATGCCTGCATTTTAACAAAAGTGCGAGGAACAATGATTGGGGTTGAGAGGTGATGATCAAACAGCAATTCTCTTGGCTCCTCTAACCAACGTTCTTGTTGTGAAATGGGCAGGCATACGAAGAGGATAAACCACAAACCCTTCTATATCGTAGGGCAATTCCACAGAACACATAAAAAATAAGGGGATCTTTCGAATGTCAGCAACATTTTCTTTTTTCGGTGGTATATAGTAGCATCTTGCTCTCAATCCGGTAAGTAGTGGTATTCAAAGGTGATATAACCATGGTGCATGGTTTTCAAAGAGGACAAATTGCCTTCACGGTAGCGGTGTTGTTTATTTTTTCCGTGGTAGTTTCGGGATGTGACGTCCCGGTTGTTGACGATGGTTTGCCCCCAATATACACGGTGTCAAGTTTTTTCCATAAACTGCCGGACGGTTCGGAAGTCACGGTGTTCTATCCCAAAGTCGCGTCTGGATCGGAGCATTTTCCTATTATTATTTTTTCGGGTGGTTGGAATCTCGCTCGTTTTTCGTATCAAGAGACGTGTCGACGCATCGCGGAGGCAGGTTATATCGTTATTAGTCGGTTTTACCCGACGTTAGGGTATTTCGCTATCGGTCTGACGCTCATCGACGAGCATATTAACCAGGTTCAAAACATTATTGACTGGTGTACCCTGGAGAACATGCGGGCGGGTTCTTTGCTTTATGATATTGTGGAACCGGAAAAGATTGGACTGATTGGCCACTCATTTGGGGGCGAGTGTACGTTGGCTGCCGCGGTGGCGGACCCACGGATAGGCGCAGCGGTCTCGCTCGATTTATCTCGTGCGAATCAGGAAACGGGATTTGGAATTGTAGGTGATGTCCGTGCGACGAAGGCAGCGGTTATGTACATCGTCGCGGGCAAGGGGGGATATTGTTCCGGGCTCTTGGAATCGCTTGAGCCGCTTTTTGATTACACCCCGGCACCCACAATTGAGGTGACCATTAACGACGCAGGTCATATGGATTTTATTGAACGCATTGTAGATACGGGTCTGTTCGGATATGTCTTGTGTCCGGAAGGGACTTTACCTCCGGAGTTTGTTCGAGCCGTAGCACGCCGTTATTACATCCCTTGGTTTGATGTGTATCTGAAAGGGAAAAACACAGAGGCAAGATATTTCGATGGCGATGTTTCGGAAGAAGACGAACGGTCGGGATTGGTCACAATTCGAAAGAACTTGCCGTAATGAGTTACGTTAAGGGATGATTTCCGGGAAGTTGCTATGGGATATTTTTTTGAAAGCATGAGGAAACAAAGCATTCCTCTTACAAAAGTTGTTCTTGTCCTATTGTACTTGGCAGTAACCTACTTGGGTTGTTACGGCAAGTACACCCTGGGATTTCCAGGGCCGTATCCTGTAGCAGGTTTTCATACCCATGTTGCTGAAGACCAGCCGATAACTGTCTTTTATCCCGACACGGATCCCCCCCTCGAACATTGTCCTGTAGTGATTTTCAGCGCAGGGTTTATCCAGCCCCGTGCCTCGTATGAAGGGTTTGCCCGTCAACTCGCTCAATGGGGTTACGTGGCGGTGATCCGCACGTATCCGAGCCTCGGTTTTGCGGGGTTTGGCGATGCGTTGCTGGACACGCACGTGGCGCAAGTGCAGGGTTTGATCGATTGGCTCGCTGAACAAAACGACGATAGCAATTCGCCTCTTTTCCGCAAGGTGGATGCGACGAATGTAGGTCTTACAGGACATTCTTTGGGTGCAACGGTATCCATCTGTGCGGGTCTTGCCGATCCGCGTGTTCGCGCTGTCGTGAGTCTGGACGTAACCTATAACGGTGGAGATTTTGATGTTATTGATGAGCTACCGTTCACAAACGTCGCGTTTATGTATATAGCGGCATCCGCGGCGGGATGGTGTAGTCGCGCGCCCGGCGCCCGAGATCTTTTGTATGATTACACGCCTTCTCCTACGGTGCTCGTGACTTTAGAAGGCGCTGACCACATGGATTTTATGGATACGCCTATTGGCATCTATTATCTGGGAAATGTGGCTTGTCCGCAGGGACCGGCCGATGGCCAAGTGGTTCGCGATCTCGCCACCAAATACATGGTTTCTTGGTTCAACGTGTACCTCAAGGGTAGGGAAGAATTCGCGGACTACTACAGTGGGGCGCAAGCGGCAGCGGACGAGGCTGCCAACCTTGCCCATTTCCGCTGCCGACTTCAGTAGGACAAAGTTCCCTCAGGGACTCAGACTGACGTGTAGTTCTTCCAAGGGCGATCCCTTTTCGTCCGTAAACCTACAGATAAACGCCCAATTTGCGAGTCCGTTGGTAACTTTAACAAGCAACGGAGTGGGCTCTGCAGGGAAAATCACGTCAATGACGTCGCGGTCTAAGTAGGCGTTTCCTTCATAAGGATAATCATAAATCAATTTACCGCCGAGCCACGCTTTCCCCATATCGTTGGTGGAGATTCTAATTTGTCCTTTTGTGGGGCGATCCGCACGGACAAAACACAATGCATACGCTGTGACCATGTCAGAGGTGGAAAATGCGTCCTTGAGATTGACGGAAACGAACGGGGCAGGACGTCTATATTCTTTCCATCTCACGGGACCATTGACGCCCTCATAGGTATCCTGAAGATTTATCTGTTTTTCCGGCGGGTATACTGCGGCGTGTCCACCCCAATCAGGATCGCTTGGGAAAGGTCCTATCACCATCCAGTCGGTTTGAGTGCGCAGGAGAGGACGAAGGTCAGTTGTCTCGCCTTTATACGCGCGAATACCCAACGACCAAAGACCATTGAGCAAACTCGGGTTTTGAATAGCCGTACCAGCGGGAAGTGCTTCCAATCGAATATAGTCCATTGGCGCCGCAACTTGGGGGATTGGGGCTAAACCAAGTTCGTTCCGCAAGTCATCTATGTAGTTGGTACGCAACTGTTTCGCTATAGCTACATACTTCGGATCTGTGACGACCTGACGGTCGGAGATAACTCGTAAGTAGGCGGGAATGTCCGCAGTTCCTTTATAGTTTGGGATAGCTCTGCCGATCAGGAGTTCCCTAGAGTTGTGGCTGTAGATCCAATTATAGCGAGCGCTCATCATGAGTGATGCCGCGTAGGCTTGTTGGAATTGCTCCAATGACATTCCGGGGTCCATCACATTTTGATAGTCAAACCCGAAGGGCCAGACTCCTGCGGCAATGCTACCGTGTTTTCTCCAATAGGCGAGGGCGCGTTTGCTTAAAACATGTTCGAACAGATTGTTTATCGTCCATGCATGTGCAAACATATATCGGATGTTGGGACGGCGATAGGTACCCTCCGTGCAATAGTGGAAACCGCCCGGGGCGTTTCTCCGTGCCGCTTCTTCCAGCCACGCGGAATGAATCACCATGCCCAGGGTGAGGGATTGTTCCGGAAACGTAAGGAATACCATATCCGGAAATTCGTCGTACAGGATTCGCATGACCTCGGTCATTCTTTCCTGAACTTTTTTCACGAGGTCAGCACGTGTGTACCCCTTATAGTCATAACCTTGCCAGTCAAATTTATACTGCTGACCGCAGTATTCAATATCCAAGGCGATTCCTGTGCAGCCTGTCTCACGGGCAAAAATGGCGAACTGACGAAAGTTGTGATTGATATGTTGCCATGCGATGTCGTTGAACCATTCGAAATAGTTGTCGAAAGCGATCTTAAGAAAAGTTTCGGAGCCGATTCGTTTGCAGATTTCGTTCGCTTTTTTGGCTTTTTGGAAAAACTCGTCTGATTCGCCTATCGTCCAAGGCTTACCGTCGCATGCCCAGATGTCCGTCGACCATTCCCGTGCAATATAGTCCATGAAGAAGGCAGAGACCCCGCGGCGTGCCCATTCCTCCGCATCGGCGATGATCTCATCAGGACTGGCAGAGAACAAAATTGTTTTGGGCAACGGTAAGTCAGGAACTGTTCCATAGGAGAGTCCTGTTTCGATGTTCTGGTTGTTTTCCGGGGGGCGGACAGTGCGTGGCGTCGCTGTTGGTAATTCGTCCGCTCCTGACGGCAGTATGCCCCATCCACCAAGCGCTAAAAGGATCAGAACACAAACACCTTGTTTCATCAGTAATGCCCTCCCACTTCTAAAATGGTTTTCAGGTTACATCGGTTAGATGTTGTTGGATGTTTTCGATGATTTCGTCTTGTTGATGTCGTTGCAGCTCCGGATAGACCGGGATGGATAATACTTCGAGGCTTGCCTTTTCTGCTTCGGGGAAGTCTCCTTTTCGATACCCTAGTTCTCGAAAACACGGCTGTAGATGCAGAGGAATAGGATAATAGACGGCGCAACCGATTTCCCGTTGGCGTAACCGTGCGAGTGCGTCATCCCGGCGAGGAACTCGAATCGTGTACTGGTTATACACGTGGTAAGTCCTCTCTTGTTCTACGGGGCACTTTATTTGTTCTATGTGCTGGAAATGCTGCGTATAATAGGCGGCGTGACTCCGTCTTTGTTCCGTCCATTGCGGAAGATATTTCAGTTTCACGCGGAGTACACCGGCTTGTAAGGCATCAAGACGGCTGTTCGTTCCTACGAATACGTGTTTGTAGGATGTATCCTGACCATGATTACGCAAGAGGCGCACTTTTTCAGCGAGGTCTGCATCATTCGTCAACACCATACCCCCGTCACCGGCGCCGCCCAAGTTTTTGCTCGGGAAAAAACTGACCGCCGCCGCGTCGCCCAACGTTCCAGCGCATTGTCCATGAAAAGCCGCGCCCAGTGACTGCGCAGCATCTTCGATCACCATGAGGTTGTATTTTCGCGCCACTTGCCAGACACCGTCCATGTCGGCGCATTGACCAAAAAGGTGGACCGGAACAATGGCACGGGTGCGGGGCGTCACGGCTTGTTCCAAGAGGTCGGTATTGATGTTAAACGTCCGGGGATCAATATCAACAAATACCGGTTTTGCACCAACATTTACGATGGCACCGGCTGTCGCGAAGAACGTGAAAGGAGATGTTATCACCTCGTCGCCGGGTCCAATTCCCGCAGCTCGAAAGGTGAGAAGAAGTGCATCCGTTCCTGATGCAACACCTACGGCGTAGTTGACATTTGCATAAGCCGCGATTTCTTGTTCGAGACTGGTAACGTGATGTCCCCCAATGAAGCGCTGCTCTTCAAAGATTTCGGCTACAACCTGATCAATTTCATTCTTTATCGCGCAATACTGGGCGCGTAAATCCACAAGCGGAATGGACATATGGAGACTCCTCAAGAGGTAAGAAAATCAATGCACGGGAAGACTAACAAAACCCCACGTAACATTCAAACCTTGGGCTTACGTGTGGTTGTGTTGGGTAACGAAAGCATTGGGGCGTACCAACGAAACAGTACGCCCCATTAACAGGTCAGAGGGCTACAATAAGCGAATTTCGTGCAGCTCAGAGGCACATGGGGCGAACAGTCTCCGAAAGACATTTTCGTTCCCATCGGTGCCAGTCGCGTATGGCATCATTTTAGTGTTGAAGGGAGACAAAACACGAAGCAACTCTGTCTGCAATGAGTGAATTTTGGCAATGTCGAACGGTATTCGTCCGCAACTTTTTTCAGGAAGATGTTTGACGACTTCCGTCAACTCTGCTGACGTTCTTTGTTCATTGTGGCGCCAAACATTCGATTCTATTTGGTGAATGTTGCATTGAATTGCTTGTGTTGTCGTGTGCGCAGACGGCGAAGCAACCCCGATAAAAACGTCTTGTCCTAAGAACCGGCGTACTTCTTGCAGCACATTGAGGAAATGCGTTCCATCGCTGTTCTCGTCGGACACATCTACGAGGCTAATACGCCGAGCACCCGCCTCTAATCCGGTTTCCGAACATTGACGAACGAAAATTGGATCGGAATCTTGTCTGCTCGCGATGCTAAATTGTACGGTTTCCACGTAGTTTCGCGCTAAGCTTAGATTCCTCCTGATGCTGCGGATGGCATCCGCGCGTGACGCTATGCCGAACCTGCGTTTCCAACATTTTTCATCAGCAGAAAACTGCACGGTCATAACTGCGTGCGAGACCGTTCGGGCTGTTTCACCCACGGCACGTATCGCATCTTCTACCGATGGTGTACGCAGAGCCAGTTCACAAGGATACGCCCATCGAAACGTGGACAGCTTTGGACAATCTGGCGCCCCAAAGACTTCTACAGTGTCAATGCCGACAGTGGCAAGCAGGGAAATTGCTTCTGCAAAAGCCTTTTCATTTAGGGGACTTTCGAAATGTTTGACAACCTGTGAGATCGTAGTGTCGTATACTCGTACTTTTTTCTCCATGGATGCTCTCCTTTGTCAAAGATCCCATTTCACGTCTTGCGTTGAGATTTCGACAAAAGGCCGAGCAAGCGGACACGATATGTCTGAAAAGCCCCGTGTCCATCCGACACCACCTCCTTTCTCGAGTCGATCAAAAACACAGCGCCGCGAGCCGAAGCCCGCGGCGCCTCTATCTAAACCTTTAGGCTATCTTGCTTATGGAATTCGAGGCATAACGGGCCTGCTATCCTCCGCGAGGAGGAGTGGGAGTAGTAGGCTTAAGCTATGCTTCGAATTTCGCATAGGAAACTTCCTTCTATTACATGCTACCATACCGCCACGCTAAAAGCAAGACAGAACCGAAGAAAACATGAGGTCGCTTATGCAAATTCACCTTGACCACCCCTATGTACCTTTTGCCATCGAAACCGTGCGACAAGCAGTTTTTCTAGCCCGCGACATTCAGACGGAACTGGTCTCCACTTCGTTGTCCAAAGAGGACAAGTCGCCGGTCACCGTGACGGACTTCGCTGTTCAGGCGCTGATTTCCTGCTTATTGGAGCGGGCTTTCCCAAAATCCGCGTTGGTAGCAGAAGAGGACTCTTCCATCTTGAGGCGGCCAGAGTCCGAGGCGGTGTTGCGTAAAGTGGTTCGTTTTGTTGGAAGATATGCCGCTTACGCTACACCGGAGACCGTTTGTGCCTGGCTCGACCGCGGGGGTGGAGAACCCAAAGGCGGCTTTTGGGTTCTGGATCCAATCGATGGCACAAAAGGATTCTTGAGAGGCGGCCATTTTGCCATCGCATTGGCATATGTGGAAGACGGGAACGTGCAACTTGGTGTTCTGGGATGTCCCAAATTGTCTGCAGATGGCAAAAATGCTGTTTCGGGCGAGGGAGCTATCGCTGCTGCTGTACGCGGTGCAGGGGCTTGGATCAGTCCACTTAGTGACAGTTCCGCGAGATCAGCTCTCAGAGTTTCCTCTTGTTCTGTTGAGCGTGAAGCACGTGTATTACGTTCCGTAGAATCAAGCCACACGAACGAGGAAAAATTCGAGGAACTTCTGCGAGCGTTGGATGTGACCTTGCCTCCCATCTGCATGGACAGTCAATCAAAATATGTCGTATTGGCATCGGGTCATGCAGAACTGTTATTTCGGCTGCCTTCTCGTCAACAACCGAATTACCGCGAATGCATCTGGGATCAAGCAGCTGGGGCGTTAGTTGTAGAAGAAGCCGGCGGGCGAATCACGGACCTTTACGGTCGGCCGCTAGACTTTTCCGCGGGGCGTCGCCTAAACAACAATGTAGGTATATTGGCTTCCAACGGAATTCTTCACGAAAGGGCGCTTGCTGTGGTACAGAGGATTTACGGCAATGCGTAAAAAAGAAAACCCCCGTCGTGTAACGGGGGCAATCGTCAATCAAATGACGTCACCGTCAATTGCACTCGGCTACTAAGGGTCCAGCCAACTCTTTTAAGAAGAACAAGCGCCCGGGCAATGTCGGCATAAACGTGCTTGGGATCCACGGGGTGGGGGCGTGATGAAGCGTTGCCCAAAGCGACATGCCCTGCCACATCATCCCTCTGCCCAACGCCCCGTCGGCGCCGCCGATAATTCGGTCGGATTGTAAGAAAAGGCCTGGTCCTATGGTGTTGGCCCGTGTCGGAACGAGTGTGGTGCGGCTCTTGAAACTGGTTATCGCGTTTTGCTCGATGGTCATGGGGTGAAGCAAGGCGCCCAGACGGTATTCTTGAGATTTCCATTCGGCGAGGCTGCGAAACTCAGCTGCGAAATGAGGTTCCCAAAATGCGATGTGGCACGCTCTGCCGATACCGAATACCGTGACCAATCTGGCTCCTTTTTTCTTCAAGGCTCGAATTTGTTCCCCGTACTTCGGTAAGGCGGTTTTTGTGGCGAAATGTCGCTGGGCTTTCGGAACGGTAAGTTTGCCCAAAGGACCGTAAAACGCTTGCTCCATGGCATTTTGGAAGGCACCGGGGTCTTTGGGGGGTAGCGTATTGCCTGCCGCGTCACTCCATTCGTCCATGTTGAACCCGTGGACATGAGAACAGGAAATGTTCCATTCCTTCAAGAAATACACTGCCCAGCGATACATGCCCATGGGACCAACCGGCAAGATGAAAATAATTTGCTTTTTTTGATGTTTCGCCCGAGAGATCTCTATAGCGATCTCATGTCCCAGCATCATGTCAAAATCGGCCAGTGTTTCACAGGGGATCGGTTCAAATCGTTTGTTCCACCATTTCTCACGGTGAGTGATGCTTTCCGGTGGTCTGGAACAGATTCGGTCCAGCGCTTCCAAGTCCCAGCCGGTTGGGAAGTAGTTTTCTAACAAAGAGCCTTTGAGCGTGGTAATCAGATTCGTTGCCATACTTAGTTCCTCCCAAGAAGTTACACTTTTACAAATTACAATACCCCTTAACTCGAAAGCAGGTTTCTTGTCCCAAATGTCCTGCTGTCGTTTCTATTATTGTGCCACCACAACGAATTTTGAGTCACTTTTCCTTTTCGACCTGTTTGATACGGTTTTTGATGGCGTCTGTCACCACCTGAAGGGTTTTCAAACGCGCGTGAAGTTTGTCATTCCCTTCGACAATGGTCCACGGGGCGTGGAGCGTTGAGGTTTGCTCAATCATGTCTGACACCGCCACCCAGTATTCATCCCATTTCTTGCGATTTCGCCAATCCTCTTCGGTGATTTTCCAGCGTTTTTCGGGCGTTTCTTCGCGGCTTTTGAACCGTGCGAGTTGTTCTTCGGGGGAAATGTGGATCCAAAACTTCACGAGGACAGTGCCGAACTCAACCATCTGCTGCTCAAACTCATTGATCTCGCGATAGGCGCGTTGCCATTCGGCGGGCGTTGCGAAACCTTCTATGCGTTCCACCAACACACGTCCATACCAGCTCCGGTCGAAGATCGCAATGTGCCCCGCTTTAGGCAAGGCTTTCCAAAATCGCCAAAGATAATGATGCGTCTTCTCATCTCCTTGCGGGGGACCTATCGGAATTACCTCGTATCCCCTTGGGTCGAGTTCACAGGTCAGTCGCCGTATGTTGCCGCCTTTGCCCGCTGCGTCCCAGCCTTCGTATACAACTACGGTAGGAATCCGATTGAGGTAACACAAATGTTCCAACCGCCGAAGTTCATCTTGAAGTTCCGGTAGCCTTTTATCGTACTCTTCTCGAGAGACGGAGAGGCTCAAATCCACCCGGTCCAACGGACTAACGCGCCGTGTAGAACGTTTCGGCGGGGGAGTTGCCTTTGCAGGTTTTCTCGCAAGTGCCGTCTCTGCCGCTGCGACCACCGTTTCCGCTATCGTCACCTGAGCCAAGCGGCGGTCATGCGCCGGAACAACGGTCCATGGGGCATTCGCCGTGGAGGTTTCCCTTAGCATGTCTTCGACGGCTTCATAGTACTCCTTGTATTGTTTGTGGCGTTTCAGATCAACTTTGGTGACTTTCCAAGCTAAAGCCGGGTCTTTTTGGAGTTTTTTAAATCGCTTCGCTTGCTCTTTTTTTGTGATGTGCAGCCAAAACTTGACGATCACAGTTCCATCGTCTGTGAGTTGTCGTTCGAACGTGCGTATGCGTTCATACGCTGCTTGCCATTCTTCTTCGGGAACCAATTTGTCCACACGTTCAATAAGAACTTGAGCATACCAGTTGCGGTCGTAAATGGCGATACTTCCGCGTGCCGGCAAGGTACGCCAAAAGCGCCACATCGGAGGCCGAAGCGCTTCCTCTTGGGTTGGCGCAAAAATGGCATGTACTTTGAATCCACGAGGATCCAAGGGCCGCAGCAGTCGGTTGATAGCCGTACCTTTTCCGGCGGCATCCCAGCCGTTCATGAGGATAATCATAGGAATCTGCGCATTGCGTAATTCTCGTTGCAATTCGCCGAGGCGCAAGTCTAGCTTTTCCATTGCTTCTTGGTATTCGGCTGCGCTCAGTTTGGCTTTCAGATCAACTGTTTCCAGCATAGGCGTTATCTCCCCTCTCGAGAAATCTACTCCTTCTCTGCGTGCTCTTGCAACAAAATGTATAAGTCCAGTGCCTTTGGTACTTTTGTTATGTTGGGAGAGGAATTGATGAAAGATTTTTTCATGAAGATCACTGAGGGAAGGTCAGCGACGCGTGGTGCCCCCGAAGGATGTTGCAGCCATTTACGAACTGCGTGACGAGTATTTGGGGTTACTCGTTTTTACGTTTTACGTCCTCTTGCACTGCGTCTTTAGGTTGTCATTGCGAGGAGCCCCGAAGGGGCGACGTGGCAATCCCCTCGGGTAGTAGGGGAGATCCCCGGAAGAGCATAGGGCGCACAGCAGTGCGCCCCTACAGCGAAAAACGGGGGCGGGTTTTACCCCGGGCTCTTGCGCTACGCCCCCACACTGTCATTGCGAGGAGTACCGTCAGGCACGACGTGGCAATCCCCTCGGGAAGTCGGGGATGTCTCCGTTTTTGTGCGGTGTCCTCTTGCGCGTCGCGGTTGAGGGGATTGCTTCGTCGCTTCGGGGACTCGCTCCTCGCAATAACAAAGGGGCGTAAAAGTGACGACGGTTGTTGATGTTAGCTAGGAGGGAGGATAATTCTCGTGCGGAAAAATAACATGGTGCCCCGAGCGAGAGTCGAACTCGCGTTTGCCGCTTAGGAGGCGGCCGTTCTATCCGTTGAACTATCGGGGCAGACGGATAATTCGCTAGAGAGGTGCCGGTGTCGTCAGACACCTATCATACCCCAAACAATACGAAGTTTGCTCGGCTCTTATCAAACTGGCTTTTACGATTCGTTTTGTGGTCTCAGTGAAAAAGGCTCACGAGAAGGGCCGGTGGGAGTGTCTCTAAACAAAGGAATCGGGAGTGTATTAAGCGCTAAGTTTGGATGACTGTTTGGGTTGAGAGGGTCGGTTCCTTCGTTGCGCTCGTCGCCGTCCGAATAACCGTCTCCATCGGAATCCGGATTGGTGTAGTCCAGGTCGGTCCCGGAAGGATTATTGATGGGATGATAGGGGTTATAGGAAGGATCATTATCGTAATAAATCTCGTCATAATCGGATATTCCATCCCCATCGCTGTCGATATCGTTATCTAGGATTGTGAGGATTGCCGGGTTGTTCCCGTTGGCGAGCAGGCAACCTGAGGGGGAACTCAAGGTGAGCTGGACCGTCTCGTCAGATTCAATTGCGCCATCTTCAAGGATTTGGACGGTAAATGACTTGGATGTTTCTGTCTCAGAAAATGTAAGCAGGCCACTTGTGGCCACAAAGTCCGAGCCCGCTGTTGCCGATCCGCCGGATGTGGCATACGACACCGAAGCGGTGTTACCAGGTCCGGGGGCAACGGAAAGGGTCACGGTAATCGTTGCAAAACCTGCGTCTTCACTTACGGAATAAGAGGCGCTGGAGAAATCAGCCAACGGCACGACAGGCTGTGGCTCGCTTGTTTGCGTGAAACCCAGGTCACGCAAAGCGCTGTATTCTACAGCAGCATACATACGATTTGTTGCTCCATAGTAGATTGCCGGCACCATAACGCCACCTCCCACAATATTCGGGTCCCAGTGACTGATACTCGAGCCGGGCTGCCATGAGGAGGGCGCATAAATAGGCGGAAAGGAACCGTAGGTGGTTGTCGCATTTGTGCCGCGGAAGTACACGCCGCCTTGTCCGCCCAGTAAGGAGAGGCTGTTGCCATTGAAAATTACTGTGGAGCCGTTCCATGAAAAGAGGTCAATGCCGGAGCCGGTGTAAAGATAATCGTCAAATCGACTATAAACCCCGCTGGCAATCATGCTGGAGCCGTCAGGGTTTGCCAGCGAGAGAAACCCCAAACCATGCGTCATTTCATGAAGCATCACACTGAAAAAATCGATTTCGCTGGGCGCAGGATTTTCGGTCCCCGTATACCACGCGTAGCCGAAATCCACCGTGCAAAAAATATCCGGCATGCTGGGTGCGGGGTCGGTACCCGTTGTGATGTGTTCGAAACAAAAACCATTCGTAAATTGTGGGGTAGACCAGAAATAACTTCCCGCGGAGGCAAGATATCCGCTTCCATCTGTCTCTGAAACGTCAAAAACGATGTCTATTGAGGCAGGCGGGGATGCGTTTAAAACATCATTCAGATAAGTGAGCACCCTAGCGACCACGAGACGTCGAGCAGCGCCTTTCGAAGGGTCGTCAAAGCCTTGACCGGTATGGGAAACGACGTCTTGATACGTAATGTTCCATGTTGTGTTTCCCGACTTCAGCCAGGAGCGGGGCGTTTCAGGAGCCGGGAGCGCATGCCGCCCGGGGCTCTTGGAATCTATTCGCTCGGTTTGTCCGGTGGAATCCAGGAAAATAATTTCCTCAGCAAGCGCTGGAACCATAAATGCCAGAAAAAGGATCAGCGTGTACAGCCTGGTTTCTTGCAAAAATGTCGGGCGTTCACGAAGTTTTTCTTTTTTCATACACCCCTCTCCCACTAAAAATCAACAGGCGCAGATACCAGCTCACGCTCTCTTTTTCATTATATGCTAAAAAAAGAAAAAGCACACACTTTTTGTGTGCGCTCTGGACAATCTTACCTGTGGGATAACTAGATTCCGCCCAAGGCTTTCAGATTCTCCGCGACTTGCTTCCAGTTCACCACGTTCCACCACTGATCCACGTATTCTCCCCGATTATTTTGATACTTTAAGTAGTAAGCATGCTCCCATACGTCAATGCCCAAAATGGGTGTTGTCCCCCACGGAGACAACTTATGTTGATTTTCCGCTTGAAGCACGATAAGCCGACCATCTTCGGGACGATAGTGCAACAAAGCCCAGCCCGCACCTTCCACATTTTTTGCGGCTGCACTAAAATGGGCTTTGAATGCAGCGAAACTTCCAAAGTCACGTTCGATTAGCTCCGCGAGTTTTCCTTTCGGTTCGCCCCCACCCTGACCTTTTGGCGCCATGACCTTCCAAAACATAGAGTGTAGAAAATGACCGCCCCCATTAAATGCCGCCTTTTTGGACCAGTACTCAATCATGGCAAAATCATTTTCCGCACGTGCTTTTGCCAGCGCCGCCTCTGCTGTGTTAAGACCTTTCACATAAGCGGCATGGTGCTTGTCATGATGTATCTCCATCGTTTTTGCATCAATGTATGGTTCCAGGGCATCGAATGGATAGGGGAGAGGTGGCAGAACATGTTCGGTAAGTGCCCCCGCTCCTTTTTTTTCGGCACTTTCGGTTGCAGCCATGGCTGAACCTACTAATGGGGAAACGCCCAGAACATTTGCGGCTACCATAACGCCACCCGCTGTTTTCAAGAAACCTCGACGATCTGTACTCATAAGCAAACTCCTTATCACTCTCGTATTACTACCTGTTTACTTCAACTATCATCACCGTCTTAAAGAAACGCGTTTGTGACACCAAATGTTCCCAAGGACATGAGTAAGCACGTAGACGTTTGGCATCGAATCGAAGAGGCAGACCAGCCCTTATACTCCCGGTTGTCACTGCGAGGAGCGATTCTTCTAAGCGACGAAGCAATCCCCCAACCGCGTAGCGCAAGAGTGTCCAGGACGAGGGCAAGGCCCTTCACCAATTCCCCGAGGGGATTGCCACGTCGTGCCTGCGGCACTCCTCGCAATGACATCGTGGGGCGCGGCGCTCGAGAGCGGAGGGCAATTAGGGGCGGGCCTTGTGCAGGGCAGAATCCTAACAGGTTGTGTCGTCACATCGGGCAGCTGGATTTACACAAATGTTTGACTCCCCAAACCCGGTTGTGCAATACTTACACAACCACGAAGGCTGGTAAGGCTTGCTAGAAACAGTCGGTGGGGGCATCCGCAATGCATGGTGTAGTGCTCCCGTGAGGTTCGCGTAAGAAAACGAGAGCCTGCTGTCTTAATCGACTTGGGTAGAGAAGGCGCTTTAGGTCAATACGCGCTTGGTAATAAACGAGTAAGAAAGGAAGGGAAGTGTTATGGCAACGAAAATTGGAATAAACGGGTTTGGACGTATCGGGCGGAATGTGTTCCGTATTTTGGTGAAAGATCCTGAATTTGAGGTGGTTGCCATCAATGATATTACGGACGCAAAGACGCTGGCGCACTTGCTGAAATACGACACTGTTTTTGGGCGTTTTGAGGGTGAAGTGAGCTCTACGGAAGATTCCATTGTCGTTAATGGCAAAACGGTAAAAGTTTTGGCGAAAAAAGACCCTTCCGAACTGCCGTGGAAAGATTTGGGGGTTGAGTTGGTACTGGAATCGACTGGCAAGTTCACAACCAAGGCGGATTGCACGAAGCATATCCAGGCAGGGGCAAAAAAGGTCCTTTTGAGTGTCCCGCCTAAGGATGCCATTGATGCGGTGATTGTTGTGGGTGTCAACGACGATACGTTGAAGCCGACGGATTTGATAGTTTCCAATGCAAGCTGCACCACAAACTGCTTGGCTCCTGTTGCAAAGGTGTTGCATCAAGAGTTTGGAATTAAGCGTGGTCTGATGACGACCATTCACGCCTATACGAATGATCAACGCGTCATTGATGCACCTCATAAAGATTTGCGTCGGGCGCGTGCCGCCGCTGCAGCGATCATCCCGACGACAACGGGCGCTGCTAAAGCAGTCGGTGAAGTGCTTCCTTCGTTGAAGGGTAAACTTCATGGCATAGCGATGCGGGTGCCGGTGATAGATGGGTCGGTGGTTGACTTAGTCGCCGAGCTGGATAAGACTGTTACCAAGGAACAGATTAACGCCGCAATCAAGGCGGCTGCCGAGGGGTCGCTCAAGGGCATTTTGCAATACACAGAAGACCCGATCGTTTCTTGCGACGTCATCGGAAATCCGCATTCCAGCGTATTTGATGCGCAGTCAACGATGGTATTGGGCGACAACTTTATTAAAGTTGTATCCTGGTATGACAACGAATGGGGTTATTCGAACCGTTGTGTTGACCTGTTTAAGAAAATGAGATAAGGAAAACACGAACACTGCCCGCGTGTCACGGCACGCGGGCAGTGTTTCTAAAAAAGAGGGAGACGCCATGAACAAACTGACCATCACCGACATTGATGTTAAAGGAAAACGCGTTTTGATGCGTGTGGACTTCAATGTGCCTCAAAATGAGGACGGCACTGTGCGGGACGATACCCGAATCAGGGCAGCTCTCAAGAGCATTCAATTCCTTCGCGATCAAGGGGCGAAGATCATCCTTATGTCTCATTTGGGCAGGCCTAAGGACCCTGACAAGGCACAGACTCCTGAGGAGCGAGAAAAGATTATCAAAAAGAATAAACTCTACCGGATGGATCCGGTGGCTGATCGTCTACGGGAATTGATTGGCGGCAATGTGAAGAAGGTGGACGCCGTGGTTGGTCCCGAAGTCGAGGCGGCGGTTGCTGCCATGCAGCCTGGCGATATCATTCTTTTGGAGAATACGCGTTTCGAGAAGGGAGAGGAAAAGAACGATCCTGAATTGAGTCGTCAATTGGCAAAACTGGGCGACGTATACATTGACGATGCGTTTGGCAGCGCCCACCGTGCCCATGCCTCCACCGAAGGTGTCACCAAGTTCATTTCGCAATGTGCTGCGGGCTTCCTTCTAGCGAAAGAGATGGAATTCTTCAATAAGGTACTCCAGAATCCTGAGAGACCCCTGGTGGCGATTCTCGGTGGCGCCAAAGTTTCTGACAAAATCTATGTCATTGACAACCTTCTGAACCTTGTCGACACAATGATTATCGGCGGGGCGATGTTATTCACTTTTTTGAAGGCTCAGGGTTATGAGATTGGCGATTCGCTTCTTGACGAAGGCGGGCTGGAGACGGCACGCAATGCCTTGGCGAAAGCGAAAGAAAAGGGCATTGATTTTTTACTGCCGGACGACATCGTGGTCGCGGATAAGTTCGCCAATGATGCCAATATTAAGGTCGTCGATGTCAACGCCATAGAAAAAGGCTGGCGCGGGTTGGATATCGGGCCTAAAACAATCGAAAAATACTGTGCGGCGATTCGTAAGGCGCGCATGGTGGTATGGAACGGCCCCATGGGCGTTTTTGAAATGGAAAACTTTGCGAAGGGTACGAAGGCGATTGCCGAACTGCTCGCCAACAGTCCAAACATCATAAGTATCCTGGGTGGCGGTGACACCGCTGCGGCGGTCGAACAGTTTGGTTTGGCGGACAAAATGAGCCATGTTTCCACGGGTGGCGGCGCCTCCTTGGAGATACTGGAGGGGAAAATCCTCCCAGGCTTGGCAGCCTTGACGGACAAGTAAAGCACAATGCGATTTTCAAGTCATACAGTATTTGTTGTATAGTATTTAGATAACGGAAGTGCCAGAGTCTCGGGCGGGTGTTTTTGCACAAACGACGTTCTGGGTTCTAGGCGAATACGAGTGAAGGAAAAACAATGAGTGCAATTTCTAAAGAGAAAAAAGCGGAGATTATTCAACAGCATGCCAAGCATCAAGGGGATACCGGTTCGGCAGAAGTACAGATCGCACTGCTGACCGAGCGTATCAACCATTTGACGGAGCATTTCAAGGCGCACCCGAAAGATTTTGCAGGCCGTCTTGGACTGCTGAAAATGGTAGGGCGTCGTCGGCGGTTGTTGAATTATATCCGCCGTATTGACGTGGAGCGTTACCGCGCGATTGTGCAATCGCTTGGTTTGCGCAAGTAGCTTGGTTGTCTAGTAAACGCGTGGAATAGTGTCTTAGACAGACTTTAACGCAACAGAAAGTTTATCGTTCGCAACGGCGTGGGAGACGTTCGAACGGAAGAAAGGTAGTTAAGTAATGATCGAACGTCTCTCAGTATCTATTGGCGGCAAAGACCTCATCTTTGAAACGGGGCGTATAGCCAAACAAGCCCATGGCAGCGTGCTGGTGATTCAGGGCGAAGCCATGGTGCTTTCGTGTGTTTGTGTTTCACCGGATGTAAAGCCGCAACAGGACTTTTTCCCTCTGACGGTAGAATATCGAGAAAAGAGTTCCTCCGCGGGGCGTATTCCGGGAAATTTTTTCCGCAGAGAGGGCAGACCCAGCGAACGTGAAATCCTTGTTTCTCGGCTAACCGATCGCCCCATTCGTCCTCTTTTCCCTAAAGAGTTTCTGAACGAGGTTCAGGTGTTTTCAACAGTGTTTTCGGCTCACAACGAAAACAATCCGGACGTCATGTCTATCAATGGCGCCTCCGCGGCGTTGCACATCTCCAAAGTGCCGTTTCATGGTCCGATTGGTGCGGTGCGCGTTGGATTATTCGACGGGGAGTTTGTCGTGAACCCTCCTATGCCGGATATGGCGCGCAGTCAATTGGACTTGGTAATTGCGGGTACCCGGAATGCGATTTTGATGGTCGAAGGGCAGGCGGACGAGGTCTCGGAAGAGACCATGGTAAAGGCTTTAGAGTTCGGCCATGAGTACATTAAGCAGATTTGCGATACAATCGAGGAACTGCGGCGACGTGTTGGGGTCGAGAAAATGGCGTATGCGCCACGTGAGATTCTGCCTGATGTAGAAGGGCACGTGGCTAATCTCACCGCCGATCGTCTCACCGAAATCATGTCAATCGCAGAAAAACACCCGCGGGAAGAGGCGTTAGAAGATCTGCACGAAGAAGTCCTCGAGACACTCGATGTGCAATATGGCGAGGAATTGTTTGAACAGCGCAAAGCGCAGATCAGCGAACTCTTCCACGAAGCCGTGCGTAACGTCATGCGCCGACAGATTCTGGAAAATAACGTGCGTATTGATGGGCGGCGGCCTGACGAAATACGCCCCATAACCATCGAGGTGGGGGTTTTTCCCCGTGCCCACGGTTCTGCCTTGTTCACGCGTGGTGAAACGCAAGCCATCGTAACAACGACGCTAGGCACCAGCCGTGACGAACAACGACTTGATGAGCTGACTGGTGAGGAATTCCGTCGTTTCATGCTGCACTACAACTTCCCGCCTTATTCCGTAGGCGAGGTGAGACCCATTCGCGGTCCGGGACGCCGTGAGATTGGTCATGGAAAACTTGCAGAACGCGCCTTGGAAAAAATGTTGCCGTTCGACGATGAGTCTTCGTTCCCTTACACGGTGCGGGTATTGTCCGATATTACCGAAAGCAACGGTTCCAGTTCGATGGCAACCGTCTGTGGGGGCACGTTGAGCTTGATGGATGCGGGCGTGCCGATTAAGGCGCCGGTTGCGGGTATCGCCATGGGATTGGTGAAAGAAGGCGATAAAGCCACGATCTTAAGCGACATTTTGGGCGCCGAAGATCATCTGGGCGATATGGATTTCAAAGTGTGCGGCACAGCGAAAGGTATCACCGCCTTTCAAATGGATGTGAAGATCGAAGGAATATCGAGCGATCTCATGCGACAGGCCCTTGAACAAGCAAGAGTGGGTCGCCTACACATCCTCAACAAAATGTTGGAAGTGTTGCCACAACCGCGGCCGGAAATATCACCCTATGCACCCCGTATCTACACGATTCAGATTCCTATTGACTCCATTCGCGAAGTCATCGGTCCTGGCGGTAAGGTTGTCCGCGAGATTCAAACGAAGACAGGTGCCGAAATTGAAATTGAAGATGATGGCACGGTGAACGTCGCAGCGGTGAATGAAGAGCAGGCGCGAGCGGCAATCGACATGATCCGAGAGATTACCGCGATGCCGGAGGTGGGTCAAATCTACCGAGGGACGGTATCACGGTTGATGAATTTCGGTGCCTTTGTGACTATTCTCGGTAATAAGGAAGGGCTTGTTCATATCTCGGAGTTGAGCCCCAATCACGTGCGAGAAGTCAGTGACGTGGTCAAAGTCGGTGATGAAATCAACGTAAAGGTCACTGAAATCGACAAGATGGGACGCCTGAATCTTTCCAAGATTCAGGCAGACCGAGAACTGGGTCTTGTGCCGGATGCGCCGCCTGTTTCAGATGGGTATCGCTCAAGGGACCGTTCCGCTCGTGATGGGGATCGGGGTGGCCGGCCGCATAATGCAGCCCGTCCGCGTAATCGTGACCGCAACGATAGAGACCGTGGTCGTCGCAGGTAAGGCGAGAACCCTTGTTCTGATCAACATTTCAGCAACGGAGCTGTTCGTATTTGCTCATGTCTGTCAAGGCGAAGTCTGGAAGCTTGTCCCACATAGGCGCTTCACGTGTCGGCGAATACGCAGCTCATGAAATGCCTCCGCTGCCAAACGGGGTGCGGGTATTGTTTGACCCTCTTCCCTATGTTCATTCTGTCTGTGCTAGTGTGTGGATAGGTGCAGGGTCGGTCAACGAGGATGCGCAAGAAGCCGGAATCACTCACTTCTTGGAACATCTATTTTTTAAGGGCACATCGACGCGGTCGGCGCGCAAACTCATGGAAGAAATCGAGGGGAGAGGGGGACATCTGAATGCATTTACGTCTCGGGATTCCATGTGCCTTTATGTCCGTGTTCTAGAGGAACACACATCGATTGGGTTGGAAATCCTTGCCGATATTTTGAAGGATTCCCAGTTCTTTGATTTCGAAAAAGAACGCAATGTCGTCATGGAAGAAATTGTTTCTGTGGAAGATGTCCCAGAGGACTATTGCCATGACCTGCTTTTAATGCATCTGTGGCCCGACCATCCGCTTGGTCGTCCGGTTACGGGGTTTCTAGAGACGGTGGCGCAAATCTCACCGGAAATGGCGCACGCGTATTATCGCCGTTGGTGTAGACCTGAAAACATCATTGTGTCTGTAGCAGGAAATTTCTCGGAGGTTGAGACTTACGACCAAATCAGCGAATATTTTGGTACGCTGGGAGCGGCGCCGTTACCGCCTCGTCCTCGTGCACCACTTTCACAACAGGGCTTGGCTGTGATCGATAGGGATATCGGGCAAAGTCACTTGTGCCTTGCATTTCCAGCGCCTGCAGCTGGAGATAGTCACCGATATGTCGCCGAAATGGCAGCGAGCGTATTAGGGGGAGGTTCGACTTCGCGTCTTTTTGACCGGATACGCGAACAAGAAGGACTCGCTTATTCCATCTATAGTTTTCGTTCCAGTTATCAAATCGCGGGTTCTCTGGGTATTTACGCGGCGGTGAGCCCAGAAAACCTCCAGAAGGCTGTAGCGCTGATTGCCGAAGAAATCTCCAAACTTCGTGAGAATCCCGTGCCCGAAGATGAAATGGAGTTGAATCGGGAACAAATTCGTGGCGGGATACTTCTGGCTATGGAAAGTACGTCAAATCGCGCTTCCCACATGGCACGTTCCGTTTTCTATCACGGACGAATTCTCAGCCCGGACGAAATCGTCGCGGAGGTGCAATCGGTGAGCAGCGAATCGTTATTACGGTTTGCACAGGACGTTTTCGTTCAAGAGCGCTGTGCTGCCGTGGTTTTAGGCCCTCAAGAAGGGACGGCTGGTCTGAATCTGGGATTATGACAGACGTTTTGAACATTGAAATTGTCCAGGAGGAGCACGCGCGGGACCTGCCTCTGCCCTCATATGCCAGCGCGTGTGCCGCCGGTATGGACCTGTATGCCGCGGTGCAACAGCCTGTAACGTTGTCGCCGGGGCAACGCGCCTTCATTCCTACGGGGATACGGGTCGCTATTCCACCTGGGTTCGAGGGACAAGTCAGACCCCGTAGCGGTCTCGCGCTAAAGCACGGGATCGCGTTGGTCAACTCTCCAGGCACTATTGACGCCGACTATCGCGGAGAAATCCGCATTGTGATCATCAATTTGGGTTCCCAAGAGTTTACGATTAATCGGGGTGACCGGATAGCCCAACTGGTAGTTACCCCCGTCGTTCGTGTATCGTGGCGGCTGGTGGAACGGTTGGCTGATACCGAGCGCGGTGAAGGTGGATTTGGTCACACTGGTGTCAATAAGCTGGCGTGATAGAGCAGTAACGCGGGCGTACAATCGAAAAAACAAGTTGAGCGAGGGTAGAGGGACGCGCCATGCTGGCGATGGATAACATTCATCAAATTCGCGAAATCTCCACATTATCCTTTAACGAGCGGGTGCTCCAAGAAGCCGAAGATCCACGCAATCCCCTTCTCGAACGTCTCAAGTTTTTGGGCATTTTTTCATCCAATATGGACGAGTTTTTTAAGGTGCGTGTTGCTGGAATTCATCGTCGGATCGAGCTCGGCGAAAAGAAAATGTGGGCACTTTTGGAAGTCATTGGAGATAAAGCTCGTGAACTCGATGAGCGGTTCCGCGCCGCATACGCCACCATAACAAAAGCACTTTCAAAAGAAGGCATACGTATCCTCACCGAAGACGATATCCAGCAGCAACCATCGGACATTACCGCGTGGGTGAGTGAGTATTTCCGAGAGAACGTTCTACCTAACCTGGTGCCCATCATCCTGCGTGAAGAATTGCCTTTTCCTCAACTGGTTGATGGGGCTCTTTACTTCGGCGTTAAAATGTGGGGAGAACCTGTCCAATACGCCATTTTGGAAATTCCTTCCACATTGCCTCGCTTTGTCGAATTGCCTTCCGGCGACATCATGTATGTGGACGATGTAATCCGGTATTCTTTGAACGACGTCTTTTACATTTTCACCTACGATCGTATTGAGGCTTTCGAGTTCAAGATTTCACGTGATGCGGAGCTGGATATTGACAACGACTTGTCCGAAAGCTACGTGCGGCAGATGGAACGGGAACTCAAGCAACGCGGCGAGGGGAGACCCGTGCGAATCGCCTACGATGCGGCTATGCCACCGGGATTGCTCAAACTTCTATTGCGAGAACTGCGCATCGTTGGCGATGATCCGCTGATTCCCGGTGGACGGTACCATAACATGAAAGACTTGATGCAGTTTCCGAGTCGCCGCCAAGACCTGCGCTTCGAAGTGATAGAACCCGCGCCTCACCCCGCTCTTGATGTGACGCGGGAGCCCATGTTGGATATCATCCGACGCAAAGACCTACTGGTACACTATCCTTATCAGTCCTTTGATCACGTCACGCGAATTCTCCGGGAGGCCGCCATCGACCCCTTGGTAGAAACCATAAAAATCACCCTGTACCGTGTCGCAAATCCTTCCCGAATCGTCAATGCCCTCATCAATGCGGCACGCAACGGAAAACATGTGGTCGTGTCCGTTGAGCTTCAGGCACGTTTCGACGAAGAGAACAACCTGCGTATCTCCAATGCGCTTTCCGAAGCGGGCGCCACCGTCATATTCGGGGTGCCGCCGATGAAGGTACATTCCAAACTGTTGCTTATCGAGCGGGACGGCGTCCAGTTCGCCGCCTTGTCCACCGGAAACTTCAACGAAGTGACCGGGAAACTGTACGTCGATAGCACCTTATTTACCGCAGACTGCCGAATAACGCGCGAGGTGCAAGAGGTCTTTGAATTTCTCGAGCGGGCGTCGCGCATGCGTGTTTTAACCCCGCCAAATTTCCGACACCTCTTGGTGTCCCCGTTCAATTCCAGGCGGGTCATTCTTAAGATGCTGGATCGCGAAAAACAAAAAGGCGATCAAGGCTACGTCTTTATCAAGGTCAATCACCTCACCGACACCAAAGTCATCAACAAAATCCGTGAAACGGCCGATGCCGGCGTCCGCATGGATCTTGTCGTTCGTACCACCTATGCCATGCGTTCCCACCCCAATATTCGCGCCATTTCCATCCTCGACCGTTTTCTGGAACATCAGCGCGTCTATCAATTCGGTAAGGGTGACGACTGCTGCGTCTTCATGAGTTCTGCCGATCTCATGGAACGTAACCTAGACTGGCGTGTTGAAGTCGGATTCCCAATTTATGATCCCACATTGCTGCGGCAAGTAGTCGACATGATGACCCTCCAGATTCGGGACAATGCAAAGGCACGCATTCTGGACGATACCCAATCCAATGCTTATGTGGGAAACGGCGCCTACCGAGCACAATATGATACCTATAACTACCTGATGGCGTTGGCGCAAGGCGTTGAAAGTCCCCCGAACACCTGTTCCCAAAACCGTCGCCGAACTGCAAAGTCTAAAAAGGCGACCTCATAGCTTTTGAGTCGAATGTTGTGCCCGTACCTTTTATTTTTCACCCCAATCTGAACGGAAGCGGGTGTTCTTGTTGGAAAGACCGCTGGCAGGTTGATCCCCTAAAGACTAGGAGGCCTCTTTGTCTTTCTTGGAGGAAAGCATAAGGGCGAAAACCTGGGCGTTACCCCACAAGTAGTATCGTAGAATCAATGAGAAAAGATAAAACCATGCCAAAATCTTTATCGGGATCGCCGCCAAAATAATGAGGCGATCCGTCACATCAATAACATCGGATAGTCGAATCAGAGCGCCTATCGGAAAATCCAAGAACGCAAGCAAACCCAACACAAAAGCATAAAATCCACGAACACGGCTTTCTCCCGAGTCCAGACCAGACTCCTCGCAGCGTCGCGTGACAAAACCAAACAAATACAACGCACACCCCAGTGTCACAATATAAGGCGAATACAATCGCGAGGAGCTTGAGAACACTCCCGAGATCTCGCGAATCAGCAACAGCGTCAATGAGGGCATTAGGCTCGCGGCAAAAAACAAACTCCACAAGCCCAGCAAGCCCACCGCCCACAAACGAGAATCTGGTTTCGTGTCTGTCACAATTGCGTCCTGTTCTTGATTATCTAAGGTTTTCACGTCCGTATATGGAGAAAGTATTTCACCAGACTCTTCCCGCGATTGTCAATTGCAGCCGCAATTTTTCCAAAGGATCCAGTATTTTCAAGGTTTCATTCTCCATGAGCTTACAAACGTTTGGCAGTGCATCGAGGCAACGGGAAGAAATCGGGAGGGAACTTCTCGAAATCCTAGAGGGGATTGCCGCGTCGTGTCGAGCGGCACTCCTCTCCAAGATAGGACTACAGGTATGGACTTCTAAACGTTCTTGAAAATTTCTTTTTCTTCTGATACATATACAAACCGAGGTAATAATACTGTGCATTTGGGGAATCTCATAGGGGCGAATGCGTCAAGTACCCGCCCGGGTTGTTTTTTTCTTCAGCTATGACTTAATCACGTCTACCGAAGGAAAGGGGAAATCGTATGCCGAATGACGTCGAACGAATAGCCACCGCCGCTTTGCTTCATGATATCGGCAAATTTTGGAGCCGCACCGGAAAACAGCCGCCTTACACTCGCGAGGAACAAGAAAAGGAAAATACCTATCCACATGCCTTGTGGGGCGCACACTTTGTCGAACGATATCTACACGACCCCACTATCGCTGCTTGGGTACGCGAACACCATCAGCCGGCCAATTCCCTTTCCCGAGAGGCGGCGCTGATTTCTTTGGCAGATTGGCTGTCTTCTGGGGAAAGGGAAGAAGATCAAGACATTGAACGAGGTTCTTCCAACGAGGCGGCTTTGGTAAACATCTTGAGCCAAATCAACTTGCAAAACAGCCCCGGCGCGTTGGCGCCGTCTTTTTTCCCGCTCACCGCCCATGGCGAATTCGACAATACCTTTATGCCCTCTTCCGAAGTTCGTTCCGACGCGGTTGCTTACGAAAACCTTTGGGACTGGTTTGAAAATACCCTGGATTCTCTCCAACACGTCCTGTCCTCAGAGACTCCCCACGCCACCTGGCTCGCCCTGATGAAACGCTTCTGTTCCCGTGTGCCGGCTGCAACCCCCACACGAGTCAAAGGCTACGTGCCCGATATCAGTCTTTACGAACATTCCCGAATTGCAGCCGCGCTTGCCGCCTGTTTTGCGGCGGATGGTATGTCTCTTGAAAAAGCCCGCGAAATCCGTGCCGTGCTTCAAAACACCCGAGAAGGCGGCGACGACCCCCGACTCAATGAACCCTTGTGCCGTTTGGTATGCGGCAACCTTTCCGGAATTCAGGATTTTCTATATGCCATTCCTCGCAAAGGCGCCGCAAAAACCCTTCGCGCCCGGTCCTTTGTGCTCCAACTCGCTTGTGAGACGGTTGCCGAGTACCTTTGTACCCTCGCCGGGGTACCAACCTGTTGTATCCTCTACAATGGTGGCGGGCGGTTCTATCTGTTTCTTCCTCTGAAGGCGCATCTCGAAGACTTGGAACGCGATGTAGCGCAGAAAATTCACGCCGCATTCGAGGGTGACTTGTCCATGTTGCTGGGGTGGGTAGACCTCACGCCCGGCGATCTTGTGAGAGGGGGCATCACCCAAAAATGGAGTGATGCCGGCGGCAACGCAAATGCCAAAAAACTTCGCCGGTATTCCTACCTAGCCAGGCAGAACTACAACCAGATTTTCGGTTCCCAAGACCGGTCGGACCGGATCGCGCCTTGGGAATCGATTCAAACTGACACCGAAGATACGGAGGACAAAGACGGATTCATCAGCTTCGGCAAAAGCCTCCGCGATGCCTCTTTCCTTGTCAAAATGAAAGCCGATGACACCAACCCAGAAGTCTACAGCAACGACGTTAACAAGTTTTTCGCACCGTTTGGGGTGCTGTATTACCCATGCGAAAGTTTCAGAGAGGCTGAAAACGCAGAGAAACGGCACTGGCTGGAACTGGTACAACTCAACCGCTGGGCGAAGCCGGAAGACCTTAAACGTTTCCCCGCAAACGCTGCACTCACCTATCGCCTAATCGCGACGCACTGGCCTACTAAAAATACAATGGAACTCTCGCCGGCAACCTTTGAAGATATTGCAAGCCGCAGCGAGGGGATCAAAAAACTTGCCATCTTCCGAGCCGACGTCGATAACCTAGGTGCGATCTTTTCCAGCGGCTTACGCGAACGCGCTACGGTCAGTCGTGTCGCAGCCCTCAGCAGCACCCTTTCTGACTTTTTCGAGGGGTATGTAAACCATTTGGCAAGCACGCCCGCCTACCAAGACAAAGTCGGCATCATCTATGCCGGCGGCGATGATATCTTCGTCGTCGGAGCATGGAGCCACGTCTGCGAGTTCGCCCGCCATCTTCGCGCTGCCTTCGACCAGTATTGCGGAGGCAACCCGTTGCTCTCTTTTTCCGGCGGCGTGGTTGTGGTGGACGACCATCTGCCCATTCGGTTTGGCGCGGAGCTTGCCTACGAAGCGGAAGAAACGGCAAAAACTTACGAACGCGGCAAAAACGGCGAACGCCGCAAAAATGCGCTCACGCTCTTCGGACTACCCGTGGGCTTCGAAGAACTCGACCGTTTCGTCGCCCTCCGGGACCTCGTGCATGGTTTGTTAGAACCAAAAGACGGCGACAAACTCCCCCAGGGTTTTTTGCGTCGTCTCTTTGAAATTTGGGAGGTGTATCAAAAAGAACGACAACAGGTCATTAAACGAAAACGTCGCGAGGCAGGGGGCAAGCCCGTGCCACTGGAAGAGTTGGCGCGCGAAGCCCAATGGCAACGCTGGCGCTGGCTACTGGTTTATGGCTTGCGCGATTTTGCCAAAAAAGCTAAGTCCCGTCAAGCAGAACTGGACCAAGTACAAAAGGCAATCTTAAATGCGGAACAACCCGTGGAGGACCGTCTGGGGATACCTCTGCGGTGGGTCGAACTAATACTCAGAAAGGAGGAAAAGTAACATGGGAATGAGACAAGACTTCAGAGACCGAGGGCAAGAAAGGCGCCCTGCCAGTGCAGGAAGACTCGCCCAAGCGGTTCAGAAGGGAATTGACAACCAATTCATCAGCTGGGCAGAGGACTTCGGAGACGAGATCAAAGAAAAAGTCACCACGTCCCAAATACGCAACATCTACGGCACGGTGAAACGCCTGGAGATGGAAACGGAAGTCGATTTGGCGAAAGTCCTACTTCTGAAACCACGTATCCAGTACGCCCGCGCTAGGAATAAAGGGCTCAATGAACTTGCCGAAGAGCTCTGTTCGGCTATTGACGCGATTGACGAAGGCGAAACCTCCGCGGAAAAGCAAGAGCGGTTCAGACGGTTTGCACAAGGGTTCGAAGCCATTCTGGCGTACCACCGCGCCGCAGGCGGTAAATAACTAGGAAAGGAGATTCTCTCAATGAACAGCGCGACCGAAAAAACCATCAAACATCTCGGATACATCCGCATTTACGGCAAATTGGAAACCAAAACAGGCTTGCACATCGGCGGTACCGAAGTAGGCTTGCAAATTGGCGGCGCCGACAATACCATCGTGCGGAACGGACTCGACGGCAAACCTTATATCCCGGGGTCGAGCCTAAAAGGGAAAATGCGCTGTCTACTCGACCGCGTATACAACGGCGGGAACCTCAACAAACAAGTCGCTCGACAGAAATTACACATGTGCACGGACAAAGAAGCCTATATGAAATGCCCTGTGTGTCAACTCTTCGGTGTGACCCCGGAAGATGTAGGTGGGGAATCTTTACCCACCCGACTTATTTTCCGCGACGCTATGCTCGATAAAGAATCCGCCGAGGCGCTTGAGAAAAGCCTGTACGTCGACATGCCCTATTCCCAAGTCAAGACGGAGGTCGTGATCGACCGCATCACGTCCGCTGCCACCCCGCGCCAAATGGAGCGCGTGCCCGCGGGGGTGTGCTTCGATTACGAGATCGTCTGCAATATCTTTGACGAAAAAGACCTCGAATGGCTGCGTTATGTGCAGGAAGCCATGGATTTGCTAGAACACGATTACCTAGGAGGCCAGGGCTCGCGCGGATACGGTCAGGTTTATTTCAAAGAGCGGCACGTCGAAGTCAAGTCACTCAACGGCTCGAAAATTGAAGACCACGAGCGCGTTACCTCATTCAAGAATAACGCTACGAGGGAGTGAACCATATGCTCTACCGGGTGATCTTAGAACCCACCGCGCCCTTTTACATCGGGCATAACACCCATGCCCGAAAGAGCGCGGCAATCGTCCACTCCGACACCCTCCACGCCGCCTTGATCGACGTTGCAGCGCTCATCGGGTCCCCCCTGAAAGACGCTGCGCCGAATTTGCGGGTCAGTTCTCTCTTTCCGTGTTGGAATGGACTCTATTTCTATCCCAAACCGTACCTGCCCGTGCCCCAATCGGAACAAACGACGCAGATGGACGGTACCAATGTCGATCGCAAACGCATGAAATCCATTCGGTGGGTGTCGGAAAAAATCCTCGAAGCCTGGTTGGCAGCCAATGCCGTGCTCTTCCAAAACCAAGAGGCGCTCAAAGACATCGGCGGCGAAGCGTTGGCACTCGCGGAGGAGGCGAGCCCGCGCGGACATCTCTTGCCCCAAAAACTCGTCATGCGGTCGCTGGCGCCTGCTGTCACGGTCGACCGTATCAGTTCCCGCACGACGCCCTACGAGCGTCGCGGCGTCCGTGTGAACACCCGCGAAGGGGTCAAAGCCTACTTTTTGGCTGATGTCCCCGACTCGCTCAAAGCGGATTTCGAAAACCTGGTGGACGTGCTGGGCATCCAAGGGATCGGCGGCGAACGCACCATTGGTTACGGTGCCTTTCACAATACCGAGTTCGAGCCCAATCCACCGATTCCCTGGTTGGCGCCCGCGCCCGGGACGCCGCCCCCCAACCTGTTCTACACGGTCAGCCTGTATTTGCCGTCGTTGGACGAGGTTACCAAAGGAGCGCTGGACGAGCCTGCCGCCTACGATTGCACCCTACGCGAAGGTTGGATTCACGACATCGCCGGTACCACGACGTTTAAAAAGTCCACCCGCATGTGTCTCGAAGGCGGTGTATTTCGCAAAGTTGCCGACTCCCATGGGGAAGTGCGCGATGTTCGCCCCGAAGACTTCAGCGCCCATCCCGTGTGGCGCAGTGGAAGGGCATTTGAGTTCTTTTTCAACCGTCCGGAGAACTAGCCCAAAAGGAGCACAAAACCATGAATAACTCAGGGTCTTCTCAAAAACGCGAAGGGGTCTTTCATATCACCCCGGTTTCGCCGATTCATATCGGCTCCGGTGAAAAATACCTTCCGTTCGAATACAGCGTAGCGGGAAGAGACATCATTATCAAAGATATCCAGGCGTTCATCGAAGCGAACCGCGATAACCCCCAATACGCCGTCGACGCCATAGAGTCCGGCACGGTAGACGTAGAAAACAAATACCCGCGATATCGCGTGCCTTGTTTCGGCTACAGCGCCCCCGCCTCCAAAACCAGCGGTCCTCCTCAGTCCCGAAAACCCATGAACATCGCCGCCGGACCGCGGGGAAAGGTGGATCCTAATGTAGCGAAACTGATGAAAGAGTCCGAGCAGAGAGTCAAAACACCGCCGCCCATGCCCCATTCTAAAGAGGAAGCCGTCCGAGGCACTCTGATCTACGCCTTTATCAAAGACCCCTTCGGAAAACCCTTTGTTCCAGGCACTAGCCTCAAAGGATGCCTCCGAACCGCCATCGCTCTCCACCTCTACGAAAAAGACAAATCGCTAATCAACGGGGCGCTTGCCGCTTCCAAGTCCAAACAGTGGGCATTCGCTCCGGTAGCGGAGAAACTTTTTGGCAAAGGTCCCACAAACGACCCCCTAAAAACCTTCGTCTTACGCGATTCCGATGCGCTTAACATGGAGCAGCACTTCGCCGTTACCCATGTCAAGGTGATGAATCTGGTCAATAACGCCTTGAAAGAAAAACAAGGCATGACTATTCTCACCGAGAGCCTCATGCCTAAAGTCGGCAAGGTATCCATCCCTTTCTTCATCGACCTGTTCCGACTCCAAAAGGACACCGCCCTCCCAAGGGCCGCCAAAGACCTCTTGGCCGACACCCAAACGTTCGAAGCGGTGTTCCGCGAGTTTTCCCAAAAACTCCTCGACCACGAATTCGAGTTTTACAACAAATACCGCGCCCAAGAGGGAGTTGTCTTTATCGAAAAACTGAGGAAAGACAATGCGGTCTATCTCGACCTCGGGTTCGGCACCGGCTGGGAAGCCAAGACGATTGGGCTAGGTTTCGATACTAAAACCTTAAACGATGTCCGCCGCAAGTGGAAACTTGGTAAGAACGGAGCGGACATCTTCCCAAAAACTCGAAAATGGGTGCATAACGGGCAAGGCTACGTGCCCATGGGGTGGTTCAAGCTCGAAATCGAGTGGCGCTGACCCTCGAAAATGCCGCCTTGTCATGGGATGAGGCGGAGAAATGTTCCTTGACAGTTGAATATTTTTCGCACTTCTGCCGATAAATAGGACGAGGAGATTCGGGTTGCCGAGCCTGAGCAAAGGTACCGATGCGTACCTTTCAGGCTCTGTTGTCCCCCTCAACGGAAACGGATGGCGTCGGCGGCGGGCGTACCGATGTCCTCTTCACAGGCGCGAATAGGCTGCAAAACAACACGTCGCCTAAACCGTCCATGCAGGAGGAAATGGGAAAAATGGAAATTGTTCTAACCGAATTCGGCACCCATTTAGGTAAAAGCGGCGACCGCTTCGTCATCAAACGGCCTAATGAGACACCGGTTGAAATACCGGCGCAGGACGTCAAAGCCATCCTCGTTGCCGGCAAAGGTATCGGTATCTCCACCGACGCGATCGCATTGGCGCTCGAACATGAGATTCCTATTATCTTCCTCACATTCTCCGGAGAGCCCTACGGTCACGTCGTGTCCCCAAGTTCTCTGGGAAATGCCGTCGTGCGGCTCGAACAACTCCGAGCGTACGAAGACGGCAGAGGCGCCTTACTTGCTGCAACCATGCTCCAAGGCAAACTCAAGAACCAGGCAGCTACCTTGCGGTACTTCGCCAAATCCCGGCACGAAGCCGCCCCGGACATTCACAAATTACTTCACAACCAAGCGGACACCATTGAGAACATTGCCAAACAGATGACCGACGTCGTCGACGAAGCCCCCGCTCCTGTCTGCGCCGAAAAGGTACGGCCTGATTTAATGGCCCTAGAGGCACAGGCAGCCCGCCACTATTGGAACGGCATCGCTCACATACTTCCCGAAGATATCCACTTCCCCGGGCGAGAACGACGTGGCGCCGCCGATCCCTTTAACTGCTCGCTTAACTACGCCTATGCCGTGCTCTACGGCAGGCTAAACCCCGTGCTTATCATCGCCGGTCTCGATCCCTATCTCGGATATCTTCACGCGCTCGAAAACGGAAAACCCGCGCTTCTTTTCGATTTTATCGAAGAGTTTCGACAATTCGTCATCGACCGCAGCATTATCGGGTTGTTCACCAAAAAATGGCGTCCGAAGTTCGAGGAAAACGGAAAACTCGACCTCGCAACTCGCAAAAATCTTGCTGCACGCGTACTCGAACGCCTCAGCGACACCGTCGAGTACCAAGGCAAACACGTCCAAATTCTTGAGCTCGTTCGAACAAAAGCCTACGAGATCGTGCGATTTATAAAAAACCAAGAACCCCACGTGCCCTATGTGGCGCCTTGGTAATGCCCAATGTACCAGTTGATAGAGAGGATAGACGCCAAACCAAATACCTTTTAGAACCATTTCAAAGCATAAAACAGAGACAACCAACCTAACCTGCAGGGAAACAAGGAGGTTTACCCCCATGCAAACTCTCGTCGTATTCGACATCGGCAGCAACCGCCTCCGCGCAAAAATCGAAAATGCCTGCCGAGATTATGGCCTGGAACGTGCCCAATTCAGCGCCTTCATCGGGGAACTGGCACCCGACCGCCGCGCCCGACTCTCCGTTCGGCTCTTGACACTCGTCACACAGCACAAAATGGAAGAAAAAGAAGAACAAAAAGAACAAGCCCTCCTCATCCAAATGTATCCCATATGCGCGTCCGATTTCGACGCCGCCGTCTCCATCACCCGCGAGGGCTTACAAAAACCGGAGGTAAAACAAAAACCACAAGTGCTTGTCCTATAATATGTTACAACATTACTCGCGTTTTTTCTCGAAGATTGAAAAATGCCCCCAAAATACCCTCAATCTTCGAAAACGCCTAACCACGGTCTTATCATAGACATATAGCGTATTTTGTAAAGAAAAAACCAAACAAAGAGACCAAAAATCCGCCCGAAAGATGCCAATCTTCGGGAAGAGAGAGATTCTATGCTTGAAATCCAACCAAGACTTAGAGTTATAATGTCGCAACACATATGCGTGGAGAAAAACAGCATGAAAAAAGCGCCATATTTTACTCTTAACCCCCTAGACCTGATGAAGAAGGGATAGAAACTACTTACGGCGCATTGCCGCAAGCACAGTTGCCACATCTTAACCCCCTAGACCTGATGAAGAAGGGATAGAAACAGTTTCAACAACTGATCGTCGTCAAAAGTAGTGATCTTAACCCCCTAGACCTGATGAAGAAGGG
>ERZ795060.499-NODE-499-length-53396-cov-7.405186_pt1 | contig 53396 bp, 50 predicted proteins | sample MGYA00375144_ERZ795060 | MGnify/ENA primary metagenome ERZ795060 (study PRJEB30189, sample SAMN05720157) | activated sludge metagenome | isolation source: anaerobic digester from wastewater treatment plant | place: Japan | collected 2015-05-15 ... | reverse complement strand
TTCCCCACACACGTGGGGATGAACCGGATTACGCGCTGCGCTTCGTGGACGGGGAACTCATGTTCCCCACACACGTGGGGATGAACCGGACCTGAACGATCTGGCGCAGTATTTCCAGGAATGTTCCCCACACACGTGGGGATGAACCGTTACGCGGCGTCGCGCTACTGCTAATGTTTTTATGTTCCCCACACACGTGGGGATGAACCGGGTGAAAACTGCCTGTAAATGGCGACCCGTCCATGTTCCCCACACACGTGGGGATGAACCGAAAAGCCAGCCCGCGTAGTAGTCAAATAATCAATGTTCCCCACACACGTGGGGATGAACCGGCCCCCCGCGCCCACCAGAAGCAACGGAAAATATGTTCCCCACACACGTGGGGATGAACCGTGAGCGAAACCATGTCCCAATCATTCCCCTTCATGTTCCCCACACACGTGGGGATGAACCGTCAAATACGAAACGTTGGTCTTTGACGACTGGCATGTTCCCCACACACGTGGGGATGAACCGATTGGCAAGTGAAGGATATGATCGGGGAGTTTCAATGTTCCCCACACACGTGGGGATGAACCGCGGGAAGGGGTGGAGTATTGCATGAGGCCGACATGTTCCCCACACACGTGGGGATGAACCGTGCAGAGTTCATCTCGGCGGCGCGTCTGCTTTTATGTTCCCCACACACGTGGGGATGAACCGGATATCCAGGCGGCGGTGCAGGCGGTTGTGACATGTTCCCCACACACGTGGGGATGAACCGTAACTGCTTGCTCCCCAACCTGGCGAGATAGTATGTTCCCCACACACGTGGGGATGAACCGCCCGTATCGGTACCTGTTTCGGCTATCCGCCGAACATGTTCCCCACACACGTGGGGATGAACCGCATGTTCCGGAAAAAGACAATCCAAATCAGACATGTTCCCCACACACGTGGGGATGAACCGTATTGTCACCCGCGTCCTGATTTTTATCATCCATGTTCCCCACACACGTGGGGATGAACCGATGCCAGCGATGTTTACGTATCGTGATTAGAAAATGTTCCCCACACACGTGGGGATGAACCGGCCGCGCGTGAGGTGAAACATGGCCAAGAACATCATGTTCCCCACACACGTGGGGATGAACCGCACTGAACTTCCTTTCATTCCGCGGTGGTAGTATGTTCCCCACACACGTGGGGATGAACCGGAAACGGCCAACGAGGAAACGGCCAACGAGGGTATGTTCCCCACACACGTGGGGATGAACCGGGTGTAAGCGCAGAATTTTGTGTCGGATAATGCATGTTCCCCACACACGTGGGGATGAACCGACGCCGCGGATGCCGAAACTAACCGCCGAACAATGTTCCCCACACACGTGGGGATGAACCGAACGTTTTGAAGCTCACATTACACACTCGCTTTCATGTTCCCCACACACGTGGGGATGAACCGGCGACAATCGCTACAATTACCAATCCGATTATATGTTCCCCACACACGTGGGGATGAACCGCAGTTCCAGAATTTGGCGGCAGACAGAGCAAACATGTTCCCCACACACGTGGGGATGAACCGCCCGCATGACTGGCCGCGCCCGCCAGTGGCAAAATGTTCCCCACACACGTGGGGATGAACCGAGTACCAAGCAGGCGGACGGCGCGACATGGTTCATGTTCCCCACACACGTGGGGATGAACCGACAACGATAGGCGATATTTTCAGTGCGTCAGCATGTTCCCCACACACGTGGGGATGAACCGGCGACACTGAAAACGTATTTTGATACGTTGTAATGTTCCCCACACACGTGGGGATGAACCGTGAGACGCCCGCACAATGGGGGCAACTCCGCAATGTTCCCCACACACGTGGGGATGAACCGTACGATAAACTGCGGTGGGAGGGGCGGCTGGAAATGTTCCCCACACACGTGGGGATGAACCGTCGATGTCCAGCATCGTATTCACGCCGCTATTCATGTTCCCCACACACGTGGGGATGAACCGAGTTCCTTTTCGTCCATCTCAGTACCCATACATGTTCCCCACACACGTGGGGATGAACCGTTGTGGCTGGAAGACGCGGAGGACGAGACGACATGTTCCCCACACACGTGGGGATGAACCGTTCCCGCTGGTCAGGTCATGTCAGCGTCTATGATGTTCCCCACACACGTGGGGATGAACCGGAGTGGCGCGAGGCGCATCCGCCAGGGTGGAAATGTTCCCCACACACGTGGGGATGAACCGGTGGCGGAGAGCGGGCTGGTGTGGCAGGACGGCATGTTCCCCACACACGTGGGGATGAACCGGGGTTCGAAACGCAGGAGGCTGGGAGCCTGGACATGTTCCCCACACACGTGGGGATGAACCGCGTTGAGCCGCCTCGAATACACGTTGCAGAGCATGTTCCCCACACACGTGGGGATGAACCGAGGAGGCTGAGGACGCCGCGGGGGACGGCCAGATGTTCCCCACACACGTGGGGATGAACCGGCCTCGCCCCCGTCCACATCCTCCGCAAGATCGATGTTCCCCACACACGTGGGGATGAACCGCCCGGCGCCTTCAACCCCAGCGCCTTCGCGGGCATGTTCCCCACACACGTGGGGATGAACCGTTGCGCTTTGGGCTGGACCGTGAAGCGGACTAATGTTCCCCACACACGTGGGGATGAACCGTATACGCAAAAGCATAGACTTGTCAAGGGTTTACATGTTCCCCACACACGTGGGGATGAACCGTACCTGATCGTTTTGCGCGTGGCGGGGGAATTGATGTTCCCCACACACGTGGGGATGAACCGCGGCGCCTCGTTCACCCGCACCGGGATCGTCAATGTTCCCCACACACGTGGGGATGAACCGCCGTCGTGGTTTGCGAACTTCTTCCGCTTGCAATGTTCCCCACACACGTGGGGATGAACCGATATTGGGCATCTTCCCGGAGTTGAAGGCGTAATGTTCCCCACACACGTGGGGATGAACCGCGTGCAGCCGACGTGCGGAAGGCTGGCGCAAAATGTTCCCCACACACGTGGGGATGAACCGCCCTGCGCCGAGAGTACGAAGCCCTGCGCCGAATGTTCCCCACACACGTGGGGATGAACCGCGGTATGGCGAGGCTTCGCCGGAGTTCAGGGCATGTTCCCCACACACGTGGGGATGAACCGCGAAAGGCCAAGCCCACTGGCAAACCAGATTCATGTTCCCCACACACGTGGGGATGAACCGCGCGTTAGGATGCTTTTTTCGTAGACGTCAACATGTTCCCCACACACGTGGGGATGAACCGATGGGCGCGGCCAGTCTCGCGCCCGGTATGCCATGTTCCCCACACACGTGGGGATGAACCGATATGATTGACGCGGGGCAGGGCGATGTCCTCAATGTTCCCCACACACGTGGGGATGAACCGATGACGAGCGTCAGACGTTTCATAACGTGGTTTCATGTTCCCCACACACGTGGGGATGAACCGGTCGCTGAGGCCACCGCAAGCGACGCGACGCTCATGTTCCCCACACACGTGGGGATGAACCGGCGACGTTGAACGCGATATCACTAGGGGTTTCATGTTCCCCACACACGTGGGGATGAACCGCATAACGGACAAACGGATACTCAAGTTCACCAATGTTCCCCACACACGTGGGGATGAACCGTACTCCCCCACCTGGGGAGGCGGCGGAGTTAATGTTCCCCACACACGTGGGGATGAACCGCCCCTTCGCCTGCTGGATTAGCGCGGCGCGATATGTTCCCCACACACGTGGGGATGAACCGAAGGGCGGCGTTCCCGCGACGGGAACGCCAAGATGTTCCCCACACACGTGGGGATGAACCGGACGCACCACGGGTATCCCCGACCTGGACTCGAATGTTCCCCACACACGTGGGGATGAACCGATAATCCACCGTGACAAGCCTGATTTTCGTCGCATGTTCCCCACACACGTGGGGATGAACCGCGGCATTACGCCCCGCCTCCACGATTCGACGCATGTTCCCCACACACGTGGGGATGAACCGCGGAGGGCGGCGCGGGATTTGTCGCGGCCACCATGTTCCCCACACACGTGGGGATGAACCGTCGGTTGACCTGACGACCGACGGGGAGAGATTATGTTCCCCACACACGTGGGGATGAACCGGCGTGCGGCTAGGACGTGGAAATCGTCAACGGATGTTCCCCACACACGTGGGGATGAACCGTTGACGCCTGACAAGGCGACGGGAGGCCCGAAATGTTCCCCACACACGTGGGGATGAACCGAGGGGACAATGGTCAATTTTCGCATTAAACGCATGTTCCCCACACACGTGGGGATGAACCGGAGCAGAGAATGGAAAAAAATCAGCCGTTGAGCATGTTCCCCACACACGTGGGGATGAACCGGAAGGGCAGGAAATCCAGTGTGCGCTCCTGCTATGTTCCCCACACACGTGGGGATGAACCGCCAGAGCCAGCCGCCAATCAGCGCAAAAACCACATGTTCCCCACACACGTGGGGATGAACCGGCCGGAAGCCAAACGGAGAAATCCTGTCCAAGCATGTTCCCCACACACGTGGGGATGAACCGCCAATGTCCCGCCGCTGAAACGGCGCGGCGCGAATGTTCCCCACACACGTGGGGATGAACCGTTGCGCGTGCATAAACTTTTCGTCCAGCAGTGCATGTTCCCCACACACGTGGGGATGAACCGGCGACGCGGCAACCATCACGCGGCTGAACAATATGTTCCCCACACACGTGGGGATGAACCGACGGGTAATCTGGCGACGCTTGCGCCTTTGTGCATGTTCCCCACACACGTGGGGATGAACCGTACTCCCCCACCTGGGGAGGCGGCGGAGTTATATGTTCCCCACACACGTGGGGATGAACCGAGGGGAAAAACATGCCGAATGTCGTTATCGGAATGTTCCCCACACACGTGGGGATGAACCGAAAGAAGCGGGCGACGCGGTAGAAGGCACGGACTGTTCCCCACACACGTGGGGATGAACCGATGGGCGCGGCCAGTCTCGCGCCCGGTATGCCATGTTCCCCACACACGTGGGGATGAACCGGCAGACTTCGAGGCCGAATCGTTTCCTGAAAAATGTTCCCCACACACGTGGGGATGAACCGACAAAGCGCGTCAACCAATGGGATGATAGGGCATGTTCCCCACACACGTGGGGATGAACCGAGGACGCTAGACGGTGTCGCTCCCGTGATTACATGTTCCCCACACACGTGGGGATGAACCGCGTCCGCAGTTGCGTTTTGAGAGCGTCAAGGCATGTTCCCCACACACGTGGGGATGAACCGACAGGGTGGACGCGTCCGACGCGTCGGACAAAATGTTCCCCACACACGTGGGGATGAACCGGACGGCGGGAGTTACGAGTACGGCGTCATCAAATGTTCCCCACACACGTGGGGATGAACCGGCAAGGGCGTTCCCCAATAGGTTTCGCCACGAATGTTCCCCACACACGTGGGGATGAACCGGATACAACCTTGCCGCCCCCAGGCGGCACACAGATGTTCCCCACACACGTGGGGATGAACCGTGGGGGGCGGTGGCGGGGGCGGTGGGGATGTTGATGTTCCCCACACACGTGGGGATGAACCGTACTGCGAGAATACTGCGAGAAAATGGCGAATATGTTCCCCACACACGTGGGGATGAACCGCCAATCAGGGAGTGTCCGCGCAAACTCCTCGGATGTTCCCCACACACGTGGGGATGAACCGGTAGAAAAACACTTCCAGCATTTTGGCGGGCAATGTTCCCCACACACGTGGGGATGAACCGGCGCAAAACTGGCAGTGCTGGACGTGATTATGCATGTTCCCCACACACGTGGGGATGAACCGGTGTGCGCGAACGAGAGCAACGCGCCGGGCAGATGTTCCCCACACACGTGGGGATGAACCGACATCAATTGTCCGGTGGCGATTGACTTCGAGCATGTTCCCCACACACGTGGGGATGAACCGTGGCGGAACTGCGCGCGAAGGTTGCCGAGCGGGATGTTCCCCACACACGTGGGGATGAACCGCCATTCCGAGATTGTGCGGGTCTGGTCTTTGAATGTTCCCCACACACGTGGGGATGAACCGTACTCGCCATCGAAACGGTTAAAAGCCATTCCCATGTTCCCCACACACGTGGGGATGAACCGAGCAGGCTGAACTCTATTGGTGCGGTTGCATTAATGTTCCCCACACACGTGGGGATGAACCGCCCCTTCGCCTGCTGGATTAGCGCGGCGCGATGCATGTTCCCCACACACGTGGGGATGAACCGCGATGGCGCGCGGCGAAAGTCCCGAAACTATTATGTTCCCCACACACGTGGGGATGAACCGCAGGCGCTGCGACGGATGCCCGCGGCGGGAATATGTTCCCCACACACGTGGGGATGAACCGCAGGGGCGAACGTTCGCCCCGCGCCGAATGTCATGTTCCCCACACACGTGGGGATGAACCGTGGTAAAAGACGGCCTGGTGCCGATCTATGCCATGTTCCCCACACACGTGGGGATGAACCGGAGTTGTCTGTGGCAAATTTAGATGCGCGAATATGTTCCCCACACACGTGGGGATGAACCGCTACGGATGCTCAGGCTCGCAGGGATGCGCAAATGTTCCCCACACACGTGGGGATGAACCGCAACCCTGCTATGCGGCTCTCGATCTGTCAAGATGTTCCCCACACACGTGGGGATGAACCGCCGCGCGGGGGTGGCGCCAGCCGAACGCGAGCATGTTCCCCACACACGTGGGGATGAACCGCGCGCCCCTTCGGACGGAACGGACGAAGGCCGCATGTTCCCCACACACGTGGGGATGAACCGAACTGTTTGGTGTCGGTTGTGTAATGAGGTTCATGTTCCCCACACACGTGGGGATGAACCGGTACTCACCCGTTTGTGAGGGCGGAATGCTTGATGTTCCCCACACACGTGGGGATGAACCGCGACGTCCAGCATTTTATTTCGCGAACGGGGAATGTTCCCCACACACGTGGGGATGAACCGCGGACGCGGCAAGCCAGGCGGCGGAGAGCGATATGTTCCCCACACACGTGGGGATGAACCGTATTCTCCCGCTGGCGTTGGCGGCGGAGTTACATGTTCCCCACACACATGGGGATGAACCGTATTCTCCCGCTGGCGTTGGCGGCGGAGTTACATGTTCCCCACACACGTGGGGATGAACCGATCACCAGCGAGAAGCGCCAGCGGTTCTGTCAATGTTCCCCACACACGTGGGGATGAACCGTTGTTTGTTATGCCAGCCGAGTTTCATCGGGTATGTTCCCCACACACGTGGGGATGAACCGGTCGGACGGTGACGCTCCTCCTAGGTCTGTTGCATGTTCCCCACACACGTGGGGATGAACCGACCATCACGAAGGGCGGTCAGCCGTTGCCGTGTATGTTCCCCACACACGTGGGGATGAACCGCCGCGACCTGGCAGATATGCCAGTCCACAAACTGCGTCGCTCCCTTCACGGGGAGCGTGGATTGAAACATCAGGACGGCGAACATAGGCCGAGGCGGTCAGACGAGGCGCGGGCGATTCCGCCCACGCCCTTGAACGACGGCGGATGCGCCGAGAGCAGGGGCGTGAGGCGGATGCCGAATGCCCGGTGGTTACGCCGCGTAGCGGTTCCAGACAACGCGCAGGGACTCTACCAGAGACGCGTCCACCGGCAAAGTCATCTCTTTTGTATTGGGCCAGGGAGCGCCATTGGGCATGGTCATATTCTCGATCGTCCGCTCGGCTTCCACGCGTATGGCTCGCGACGTATGCCAGGTGAGCGAGCGCAGGAGGACGCACGAGGAAAGTGTGTTGCTAACCAGCGTGCCATGCGCGTTAATTTGGATGATCTCTTCCCCATATCTGAGCGCGGTCTGGACATAGGCGTAGACCACAACCGCCAATCGGTCCAGAGCCCAGGTGGGATGCTTCTGGATGCCTGCCACGATACGCACTTGCGCCACCGGCGTCTCGGGAATTGCTTTCAGGAGACCGACTTGTATGGATTTACAATCCAAAACCCCATCAATATGTACGCCCGAATATGAAATCATTACTTGCTCCTTTGTTGGAAAAATTTTCACGCGCTTGATGGCGCGAGATTTTCAGACTGGACCGCATCTTTGCCAATACATGAGATGCTCTTGATTTCGTGGAACGGCAGCAAAAAATACCCATTCCATATATCTTGGAGTTGCCCGATTTGATCGTGTTGCCCTTTGGACGCCAGATAAAACATGAGTCCTGCAGAACTGGCGCTGGCAAGGCTCCAGGGAGATAGCGTCAGCGACTGTAACTCCAACAACCTTTCGGATGGTTGGACCTCGATCGCCATATCGCGATCTTTGAACATACCCAGGCCGAGTTCTTCCAAGTCTGGCGTAACCTGCTCCTCTTGCGGAACGGTCAAGGCTAAAAAACTTACAACGATTTTCATGACATACTCCTTGGTTTAGGTTTGTTCCGAGCGGATCTCGATATTGTGTTCCCACGCGCCCGAGGCAGTCATTTGCCAGGTATCGGCGCGAAACTCGCGCTCGATCCGGATGGGCGCGTTATCGCCTAAAAGCAAGCGCAGTAGAGTGACAGCGCGCTCCTTCGCCCCAATGCCCATCACGTCCAGCCAGAGCGCAACGAGAGGATTGTCGTAATCGTGATGGGTCAGGCTGGATTTGTATGCGGCTTGCGCCACTTCGATCAGGGCTTCGGGAGGTACGGCAGCCAGTTGATCGTACTTTTCCCCGGCGCCGTTCTGTTGATCCTGCGCCAGGCGATCCAGCGCGTAGTTCAAGGGCTTGTTGATCCCCTCGCCTTCTGGCGACAGGGCGTACAGCAACCAGGACACCAAAGCCTGGCCGCTTCCGCCGCGTATCTGCCGAAGGATTTTTGGGGAAATCACTTTCCCTTGCAGGATACGATCCAAAACCCAACCCGAAGGGAAATTTACCGCCACCTTTCCAGCGATTTTGGTTTTTCGAGCGTTTTTCGCAGGTGGTGGTAGATTCTGAGGCTTATAGGGGTTTAAATAGGGGTTTAATAGAGGTTTTAATAGAGTCTCACTTTTTCGCTCCAAGAGTCTCAAAATTTCGCTCCCCAGAGTCTCACTTTTTCGCAAACCGAGTCTCACCTTTTCGCTTTCGAGTCTCACTTTTTCGCTGTCCAAGTCCAGTGGTTCATCCTGCCGCACCCAGAAGACCTCTCCCGTTTTCAAGAAGGTTTCGCGCGGACCGCCGGGATTGACCTCCTGGACAAAGGCCGTGAAAGTTGGCGAGTTAGCCCAAAGTTCGACGCTTCGACGCGTTGTCCCCACCCACTTCGCCAGCGTTCTCAACCCTCCCGGAACGATGACAAAGTCGCGCTGGGAGCGCGTCTCGTAGTCAAACCAGCAGCGGTCCCGCAACAGGATGATCGCCCATGCCTGGGCATGGCTGAATTCCAAAGCGGGGACAACCCGAGTCAGGAAGTAGTGCGTGATCACCACCTGACCGTATGCCCCCAAAATGCGATCCGTCGGGCGCTCCGCCGCGTCAGCCAGTTCGTGCGGCAAGTCACCCTCCAGTCCGATCACGCTCCGCACAATCTCTGCCACGCTGCGCGGCCAGGCATCGCCGATCGTTATATCCTCCGCCTCCAGGTAATCGGCAGGGGCGCGTTCTGCCAAAGCATTAAGCGTATCCACTGCCTTCTGAACGCCATCCTTCCGCGTGGAGGCTTCGGAGACTTCCGTGGTCAGAACGCGCTCGATGGCCGCGCAGTCCCGCCGCGTCAGGCGTGGAGCCATGTGAACGCGATAGCAGTTAGCGTCACCCATACTGCCCGAATCAATCTTCTCGACCAGTCCGCCCGCAACAAAATCCTCTTTGCTCCGAATCTCGCGAAAGTACGAAGCCCGACTCATCATGGCAAACTTGCAAACCTCCCAGTGAGGAATATTTCGGACCGTCCCCTCCCCACGCTTACGTTGGGCATAGACCGCCTGGCGAAAACCCAGCCATAGGCTCATCTGCTTGGGAGTCAGGTCGCCATGTTCGAGTAGGCGCAGGGCGTAACCCGGCAGGACAACCACCTTTTCGGGACGCACTTCGTCCTGATAGCGTGTAGCGTCCACCACCTCAGCGGCGAACCCGCGCGCTTCGGGTTCCTCCTCCAGGACTTCCTCCACGTCTGCATCCTTTACTTCACCGTCCACCACAAATCGGATCTTTGTATCAGCGCCGGTCAGGTCGGACAGGGCGCGTTCGCATGCGACGGCCACGCGAGACTCCAGCCATTCACGCGCATAGGCATTGCGCGCTGCGACCGTCATCACGCCTGCTTCGTGCGCGCTGAGTTTCGTGTCGCGCAGCCAGGTATCGAAAGACGCTTTCGGCATCTCGCCTTCCAGAATGCCCAACACCTGATCCCACAAATTGGCGGCATGGCTTTCTTCGAGGGCTTGATCGAGGGCGGATTGAATATCCATTTCGTACTCCAAATATTTTTTATGGTTGATTTCCGAAAAAAACACAGGAAGCCCCAGGACGGGCGATCTTTTGCGGGCGTCTCGCAAGACCTGTGGCGAAAAACAGGGGGCGCAAAATCGTTTGTAGTAAATCCATGTAAGCGGCATGGTAAGCGGCATGTAAGCGGACGGTAATCAAAACGAAAGCGGGTAGTAAGCGTTGCCGCTTACTACCCGCTTTGGATGGTCGCGTTTTGGCGGAAAGCGCGACGCTCATTTGGGCTATCGCCATGTTGAACTCACTTTCTGTCCCATGACAACCGCCTCCTCGCGCAGACGGAGTCGTCCACTTGTATAGGCGTCCAGGGCGTGGCGGAGGAGGCGGACAGCCACCTCCCCATCTGTCGTTCCGTGAGTGCGCGCCGCGGCTTGAATTTGGTTAACGACATTGCCGTCAATTCGATACGTCAACCGCAGCAGCGGGACATTGGCTGTACGTCGTCTGGGCGGTTGGATCTCCTGCGCCCAATCGCTTGCCTCCTCCCACGCCAGAGGTAGTTTGCGGCGACCGGGATCTGGCCGCGTCTCCAGTTGGAGTTTTCCGCTTCGCACTTGCGCGAGGGAAAAATCCAGGAGCGCAGAGGCCACATTGCTGGCTGTCGCCATGTGTTTCTGCGCGAGAGCAAGAATCTCAGCGCGCGTCTCCTTCGCTTGCTCCTGCAACGCGGGAGGAATGTACCAGGTCCGGCCGCGATGGGATTGTTCCCAGGCGCGTTCGCGTTTCCTTTCCCTGGCAACTTCGATTTGAGCGACAGGATCTTGAGGGCGGTCAAAAACGTTTCGACGAGGCATGATCATACCTGGACTGGTTAAGGCACCTTCACCGTCACGGTGGTTAGGGTTTCGTACTCCTGCGAAGCGCGTGAGGCGGGAGCCTTCTCGAAGATGGTCACGCCATCCGCCGCGCATTCTCGTAATACTGTGGCGCGGTGAATGGGAGACAATATGCCCTTTCCAAATTTCCCGCGAAGTTCCTCGATGGACTTGGCGCTTTCGGAAGTTTGCTCGTCATAGAAGGTTGGCAGGATGCCCAACAATCTGCCATTCCAATGAAAACGTTCGCGCAGCGAACCCAGCAGGTCCATCATTTGCACCAGGCCGTCCATTGAGAGAAATTCGGTGGCAGTGGGAATCAGCGTCAGGTCGGAGGCGTACACCGCCCGCTCTTGAATGCCTCCCACCGAGGGCGCGGTGTCCAGGAGAATGTAGTCGTACTCGTTCCGTAGAACGCGCAGGAGAGACAGGATGGCGTCAATGGGGCGGTTCTCGGCGTTGATTACGATCTGGGCGGTGGCGGTTGAGCGGTCGCCGGGCAGGAGGTGCAGATACTCGCGTCCGGTGTCGCGGATCCATTGGCGGATGTCGGAACGCGGGTTGACCAGGGCGTTGAAGACGCCCGGCTCCGGGTTGACGGCCAGCGAGGTGGCGCATTGTCCCTGCGGATCAAGATCAACCAGCAGGACGTTGCGGCGGCGCAGCGCCAGTCCGTGCGCCAGGGAGACGGCGGTCGTGGTCTTGCCCACACCGCCTTTTTGGTTTGCGATTGCGATAATGCGGTTCATTTCGACATCCTCTCGTAGGGTTGCCATCCGTTCTCTTGTGACCAAAACCACAGGGCAGACAGGAACACCCAGATCAGGAAGTAGATATAAGTGGGGAAGTACGCACCGCCAAGATGGTCAGCCAGCACGATCACGCCCGTGCCGAGGGCGGCGAACGCCAGGGCCCGCAGGAAGGATTTCAGTTTCATGTGATCTCCTTGCTGGAGGAAGGGTTGAGGGGTCTTCCTCCATTTTATAGCCCTGCGGCCTTGGCGAAAGAAAGCAGGGAGACGTCAAGCATGGGCAGTCTCCGTATTGAGCGACATGCCGTTGCCATTCTTCCAAACCCTCACCTCGCCCGTGCGAACATTGGTGAAAGTCGTTCCTTCCGGCCACACGCCGTATTGCAGGTCAAGGCTGCGAAATTTCCGCCCGACGAGTTCTGGAGCATCGGGACAGTACGACACCAGCCAGACGTAGGACTCCGTATATTTATGGAGCTTCATGGCTGCGCGCCTCCGCACAGATAACGGGAATCGGCCCAGCCGTTGACCGGAGCGGACAACAAGACCCAACCGCCTTGCCGCTCGACCAGAACAACCTGTTCCCCGCCGCGCAGATAGCCGCGCACCGCCGCGTCCGTTTTCGGCTCGAAGCGCACATGCAGCCAGACAACGCCCTCGCAAACGGTCATTGTCCAGGGAGTGAAAGGCAGCCGAGTGGGGGAGGGAGGCGGAAGTACACGTTTCGCCGTCGCGACAACTTGCGTCACGGGGAGATTGGCTGGGGCGGGAGAGAGTTGCGAGGCGTCACGATCCCACAGCCAAAAACCCGCTCCCAGGAGGAGGACGAACGCCAGCACAGCAACCGCCATCGCGCCGCCATGGGAGCGACGGACGCGGGGCGAGGAAGGCGCTGCCGCGTTCCTTCGAGCGCGCTGCTCCGTCAAGATGTGCTGTAAATTGTGTACTGTGTCAGTCATTTGACGTATTCTCCAAAATGGTATTGCCTTGCGCGTCTTCGCCAAACTGCGCGCCTTCGATGATCGTCAGGGCGGCAGGCTGACCGTGCAGTTCGATGTTCAGGATCTTTACGCCGGACATGCGTCCCAACGTTCCGAGCGCGCCGAGTACCAGGGCCAGCGCCTCGCGGGGATTCGGCAGCCGCCTCGCTCCCCGCCGCTGAACCTGGATCGCGCTCGGCAGTTTGACTTCTCCGAACGCGTCCAGATCCAACGGGAAAATGCGCCGTGTCGCCGTCCGGCTTAGATAGGGTCCGCGTCGTCCTGGGGCAGGTGGCCGTTGTTGGACGCCGCCGCGCCACCCATAGGCAGGATCGGATGGTAGGAAGGCTCGCGTTGTTTCGCTCCATCCGCAGACGGAATCGGGTGGTGGGTGGGTTCGGGCTTCGGTCTAACCGTATCCCTGTTGATGGCCTGGATTGTGTACCCGTTCTCGTAACACCATACTTTTGCCGTGTTGAGAATCATTTCCCGGTCCAAATTGACGCCGGTGAGAAACAGGGACTCGTTGTTGGTGTCGAGTACGGTAGCCCGCCACCACATCCCGTTATCATCCGGATTCGCTCGCATCAAGATGGTGGCAAGCTTAGGATCAGCCGCTTGCGAAGTCAGCTCGACAGGATCAGGGGCAGGATTGGCGGCAGGATCAGGGTCAGGGGCGGAAACATCGTCAGAAAACGCCCAGCTCGATTTGAGCGCGTCGACGCGTTCTTTCAACTGCGCCAACTTACCCGCCACGCCAGACGTTTCTCCTTTGGCGGCATCCGCAATTCCAGCCTGGTCGCGCAACGCTTCGCGGGTGGCTTTTTCGATGGCGTCCTGCGCGACTTTCATCTGTGCCAGGAACGCGGATTTGTCCAGCGTGTCCTGCCGTTTCAACAGGTATTGCTCGGCGTAGGTCAGGTCGCGTTCCATTTGCGCGAGTTCTTCCATCTTGGCGCGATGCGCGGCATCCGCGCGGCGTTTGGCGCGCTGCGCTTTCGTGGCAGGGGAGGTCATGTGATAGATGAAACCGGCCACCACGTTCAGCACAACCACCAGGGGAACAACCACCACGGAGATGCCGGTCAGTGTTTGGGTCGTTACGCCGCCCTTCGCGCCGTACATCAGAGAGTCGGTCAGGGAGGTCAGGACCACGCCTACCAGGTCCACGACGAAGAAAGTCATCGAAACCCAATCCTGGTATTTTTCGGTCGAGCCGAAAATCCATACCAGCGACCAGGCAATGGCGCCGATGTCCAGGCCCCACAGGCCGACCAGCGCCAATATCTGCCAGCCGTCCGGCACAGTGCTGGTCAGGAAATCGTAGGAGCGAAAGCCGGTGTAGATCAACAGCGCCAGGTCCAGCAGGATGACGATCAGATCGCCAAAGCCAAATCCGCCGTGATCGGTCTGGATGTTGCCGGTCAATTCGTCCGTCAGGGATGTTTGTTTACTCATGTTTGCCTCCGGTATTCAAGGTTGTACTGCTTGATGACACGAACAGTGAAACTGAACGCGAGGTAGGCAATCCACAGCAGTACATACAGGGCGATGCCTACCCAGACTTCCAGCGTCCCACGAAACATTTTCGCGAGAATCGTTACGCCAATGACCATCCTGATAAAACGGGCTATCCTTACAGGTGTCGGCGCGGGCAGCATTTTCTTGTAGCGAGTTTGAGTCATGTGAGATGTGCCTCCGAATTTCAATTTGGAATTTGTTACAATAGGAGGCGGTAGCCGCTTGTTAAGGATGCTGGGCTTCGACGCTTGCACCTTTTGGCGGCTGCCGCTTTTTATTTTGGCGGCTTCACGCCCGCCCGCAGACAGGCCTCCGCCGCTCCTTTCTCGGTATCCTTTTGCGCGTGGCGCGCATACGCGTTCCAGGCTGTTCGGTTGTACCCACACGCCAAACCCCAAGCCGCATAAGCCAGGCAGATTGCGACAATTCCAAGGACTGTCCAGAACAAGACCGTGCATATTCCGGGCAACCCAGGAACGCTTCGGGTCACAACTGCCAGCCAGCGAAACGCCGCTGCAAACGGGATGAACGCCAGTCCTCCCCATAAACAGAGCCAGCCCGCGCTTCTCGCAGAACTCATAGTTCGTTCTCTCCTTGCTCTTACGGCGTGAAGCGCGTCTGGTCAAGCGGAACCCATTGGCCGTTCGGCTCCTGCACCCAGCAGCCGCCGTTCAACGACCACGCCCAGGAAAGCCCCAGGCTTTCCCCTGCCGCGCGGCAGCGATACGACAGCGCTCCCTTCACCCCTCCATTGGTAGCCAGCAGTGCGACCAAGATGAGCGCAATCAGGGCTGCCCACACATACGTTCGTTGGATTTTGATTTTCATCGGTTTCTCCTTGATGGTTTTGATTATCCTTCCTCGGATGGGATTTGTTGGATCTGTCCGCGTCGGGCAGAGCGCAGGCGGATGGTTTCGTAGATCAGCAGCACGGCAAACAAGAGGGGAGGCAGCAGACGGAAGATCGGTTCACTGTATTCCCAGGATTGGAAACGCACAGCCAGCCAGGAAGCGCCACCGACGAATATCCCGCCCACGGCCATCCCACCCCAGACCAGTTCCCCGGCATACAGGAATACGACTGTCAGCCAGGATACCTGTATCAGGATCAAAGCGCCCTGCAACGCCATCAGGGAAATGGCGGGGGGAAGCGAGCGTAAATTCTCTGTACGGTGTTCATGCCGTACCAGGCAGCGAGCAGCCAACCCGCGAGCGCCGCGTCGATAACGGTCGCTAGAGCGTGGTCAGTGACGCGGATCATGGTTATATGTCCTTCTTTTGAAAGCGGATACCGGAATGGTTTTTTCCCCAAGCCTCGATCGTTTTCCAGATGGCTTTGTCCGCCGCAACGTGAGACGGGAAACGGTCAGGCTGGTTGGCGCGTTCGAGAATGCCGTTGCCGTTCAGCCGCCAAAACGCTCCATCGTCCGAGACGATGATGCACGGACGCGCAGGCTGGGGCGGGATCCCGCGACGTTTGAGCCGTCGAAATCGTTGCATAGATCTGGTCTCCTTTCAGATTTTAAAAAAGCATCCCACCGGTGACTTGCTCGGCGGGATGTTATAATCATCTCGTCGGTGGTACTGCACCGGCCGCGCCCTGGGGCGTCACCTCGCTCCAGGGCGCAATTTTTTGGTGGAGAGCGCAGGAATCGAACCTGCGTGACGGGTATTTCTCCGACAGTTTTTATTCCGCCGATTTAGCATTTCCCGCCACCCCTTTCGTCGGGGCGCGCCTCCTTTACGCCATCTCTCCGCTGTCAAAGCGCTGATGGGCGGGAGTGTAGCATCATTGCTAGAAGTTGTCAATAACTTCTAGCAATTTACAAATAAAAAAAGCGACCTTCGAAAGTCGCTCAAGATGAAAATCTTATGTCGCTAATGGGACGGTTTTCGGTTTGTAAGGAGTGCCATCTGGATTAAAAAGCCATTTTCCCTGACCCTTGCGCTTGCGATAAACTTCCGCACAATAAGCAACATCTGCTTCGTCAATTAGCCTACGATTTTTTTCATGTCCGAGAGTTTCGATAATTCCTCGTTGCACCCAAATAGTAATTGTCGGGCTTGCAATTCCATACTTCCTCGCCGCCTCACTGATCCAAATCGTGGTCCCCTTTAAATGAGCGTGTTTTTTATATTCGGGCAGATCTTCCTTGTGGATGGGCAGGCTGTTCTCGTCCACAGCAATTTCTCCTTTGATAATGACGGCGCGAATTGTACCATTTTCGACCATCGTTTTCAGGCGCGCCGCGCTCAGCCCGTACTTACGGGCGGCTTCGGCAAGGGGGAGAAAAGCGGGAAGAGAGTTTGCCATAAGACAGTGTGCCGAGGGCGAGATTTGAACTCGCGACCAAGGGCTTATGAGTCCCCTGCTCTACCACTGAGCTACCTCGGCGTGGACGGAGCGGGCAAAATATACTATGTGAGCATGGATTTGTCAACGAGCGCCGACGAACTCCAAAACCAGCAGGGCCGCGAATCCCGCGACGATGGTCAACAGGCTGTTCTTCGTCCAGGCCGCGACCGCGATGGCGACGAGACCCGCCAGCAGGCGCGTGTTGCCGAGACTGAGGTCGAACTGCCCTTCGGGGAGAAACAACCCGGGAAAAATGATGGCGGATAACACTGCGATCGGGACGTAATGCAGGGCGCGGCGCATCGCCGCCGGGACCTCGTAGCGTCCCATCAGCCAGACGAAGGAGAAGCGCATCCCGAAGGTCGCCAGGCCGCTCAGGATCATGGTCAGCCAGATGTTCATTGTTCCTCCTGCGCGTCGCGCGGTTTGGAGGCTCGCGCGAGGAGGCTCTCCAGCATGGTACCGACCGCGATCCCCGTCAGCGCGGCGAGGATGAGACCGAGTTTGTAGGGAAGCGAGTACGCCGCCAGCGCGACGAGTCCCGCGGAGAGGGACGCCGCGAACGCGGGGGATTTCTTCAGCACGGGGACGACCATCGCGATGAATGTGAGCGGCAGGGCAAAGTCGAGGGGCAGAGTCGTCGGGAGGGCCGCGCCCAGCCAAAGTCCAAGCGCGCCGCTCGCCTGCCAGACAGACCAAAGAGCGAGTCCCGCGCCGAGGAAGTAGTAGTGCGCGCCCATCGTCCCGCCGACGCGTTCGTAGTTCAGGATGGCGACCGCGTAGGCTTCGTCGGTCATCAAATAGGAGAGGACGATTTTCCAGCGCAGCGACAGGTCGTGTAAATACGGCGCGAGCGAGGCGGAGTAGAGCATGTGACGCAGGTTGATCACCGCGATGGCGAGGAAGATGATGACGGCCGGCGTAGCGTCGTGGACGAGTTGCGCGAACGCGAATTGCGACGATCCCGCGAAGATGACGGACGACATGGCTTGCGCGGCGGCGGGAGGGATGCCCGCGCTGAGGGCCAGCGCCCCGTAGATGAGGCCGAAGGGAAATACGCCAATGAGAAGCGGGAGTTCAGCGCGAACTCCCGCCCAGAAGTGAGAGGAAGGTTTCATATTCAGTTTGGAAGAGGGATTTGAACGATCTCGCAGCGCGAGGCTTGCAAATACATTTCGTGGATGGCTTGCTCGAGCAGGTTTTTAATGCGGACGCGCTCGACGGCCGGTTTGACGAAGGGATTATAACGCACCGGCCTCCCGACGCGGACCGTGAACGATTCGGCGTGGACCGCGAGCGGGTAAAAGGATAGGCTCTTTCCAACACGCTCAAAGTATAGTTCGCCCAGGCGGGCAAATCCTTTTTGGAAGGGCGTCATCCGATAGCGAGGGTCCATCGGCAGGGCGGGGTCTTCGGGAAAGATCAGGATGACGTTTCCTTCCGCCAGCAAGTCCACGCTGAGGCGCAGGGTTTCGAGGGAACCTTCGGGCGTGTGATAAACGGGAATCCCGCCGACGGCGCGCAGGAGCGGGATATGGATCTTCGAGATGGCATCAGCGACGAAACGGCTGAACGGCGGCGGGACGCGCAACTGCGGTTCGACAAAGTCCCGGCGGAGGTAGTCCGCGGCGAGGAGCGGATCGAGCATGTCGGCCTGGATCCAGGCGCGGAGCGGAAGCGGGATGGCCGCGCCGACCGCGATCGGTCCGAGCGCGCCGAGGTGGTTGGAGACGAAGACCGCCGGGCCGCGTTCGGGCAGGTAGTCCGCGCCCAGCAGGTCGCCGCCCCAGATCAATTCCTGAAAACACCAGCGGACGAATCGGTAGAGTCGGTCGTTCACGTCAACTCCGAAAACGCCAATAACGGTTTTCCGCGCCGACGCCTCTTGCAGGGGCTGTTAAATTGATATAACCCAAAAATGGAGATTCGGTTTGAAAAAAGGGGAATCGGCGCAAAATCTCCTCCGCAAACGGATGACCTTTGACATCCGCCTTTGTGACGCATGGCACTACTCGTCTAGCGCAGATACGGACATAATCGGTTTGGACACATATCATCCTATTTCTGTCCAACTTCTCGGAAACTGCGTAAGCGGCGTTCTCCCACGCGGTCACAGCGGCGAAGAACGCCAACTGCGCGACATAAGGAGACCCAATGGCAGTCAAAGGCTGGATCGAAGTCAGCGACACATACTGTAAGGGCTGCGAGCTCTGCGTCAGCGCCTGCCCGCAAGGCGTGATGGAATTGGATATGTCACGTCTGACGCCCAAGGGATACCACCCCGCGCACATCTTCAAGGAAGGCTGCACGGGGTGTGTTGTTTGCGCGCTGGTCTGTCCCGACGCGGCGATCACGGTCTACCGCGAGGTGATCAAGGCGGCCGTCCCGGCCCCGGCGTAACCAACCGCCAGGAACGCGAAGACGCGTCCGCCTTTCATCCAAAGACTGCGCGGCCTTCGCGCTCGCGGAAAAACTACTTGGAGAATATCAATGCCCAAAGAACTATGGAAAGGCAATGAAGCGATCGCGGAAGCGGCGGTGCGCGCGGGGCTGGAGGCCTACTTCGGCTACCCGATCACCCCGCAGACCGAGATCCTTGAATACCTCTCGCGGCGCATGCCCGAACTCGGGCGCGCTTTCGTGCAGGCCGAATCGGAACTGGGCGCGATCAACATGGTCTACGGCGCGGCCTGCGCGGGCGTGCGCGTCATGTCCACCTCCTCCAGCCCGGGCGTGAGCCTGATGATGGAGGGACTCTCCTACATCGCGGGGACGGAAGTCCCGGCGGTACTGGTCAACGTGATGCGCGGCGGACCGGGACTCGGCAACATCGCCCCGGCGCAATCGGACTACAACCAGGCCGTGCGCGGCGGCGGTCACGGAGACTACCCGCGCATCGTCCTCGCGCCCGCGTCGGTGCAGGAGGCGATTGACCTGATGGGGCTGTCGTTCGACCTGGCCGAAAAATATCGGATGATCTGCATGATGATCCTCGACGGCTCGATCGGACAAATGATGGAACCCGCCGAAATGCCCGAAATGAAACCGGTCGTCCGCAAGGATTGGTCGTGGGCCACCAACGGCGCGATCGGACGCGAGCGGCGCATCCTTTCTTCCATTTATATCAACCCGCCCGCCGAGGAAGTCGCCAACTTCCGCCTCGGCAAACGCTGGCAGGAAGTGGAAGCCAACGAAGTCCGCTTCAAGGAATATCACCTGGACGACGCCGAATTCGCGGTCGTCGGCTTCGGGACGGCGGGACGCGTCGCGCTTTCAGCGGTGCGCGCGGCGCGAGCCGAGGGGATCAAAGTCGGGTTGCTGCGTCCGATCACCGTCAGCCCGTTCCCGTACCAGGTCATCGAGGAACTGGCGGGACGCGTGAGCGGCTTCCTGGTCGTCGAGATGAACATGGGGCAGATGTACGACGACGTGCGCCTCGCGACGCGCGGGCGCGTCCCCGTGGAATTCTACGGGCGGACGGGCGGCGTGGTGCCATTCCCCGACGAGATCCTGGCTGAGATCCGCCGCGTCGCCGCGGGACAGTGGTCCGCCGAGGCCGACACGCGCATTTCCTGGCAGGCGCGCATGGCGGACGTGATCGGCGGAAAATAGAGGAACCATGACACTAACTGCACCCAATCATCTTGTTTACGACCGGCCCGAAGGCTTTACTGAAACGCCGACGCATTACTGTCCCGGCTGCACGCATGGCGTGGCGCACCGCCTGGTGGCGGAAGTGTTGGAGGAGATGGAACTCCTCCCCAAGACCATCGGCGTCGCGCCGGTGGGATGCGCGGTGTTCGCCTACAATTATTTCTCCACGGACTTCGTCGAGGCCCCGCACGGACGCGCGCCGGCCATGGCGACGGGCATCAAACGCGTCCTGCCCGACCGCATCGTCTTCACCTACCAGGGCGACGGCGACATGGCCTCCATCGGCATGGGCGAGATCGTCCACGCCGCGGCGCGCGGGGAGAATATCACCGTCGTCTTCATCAACAACGCCAACTACGGCATGACGGGCGGACAGATGGCTCCCACCACCCTGCCCGGCATGAAGACGACCTCCTCGCCCAACGGCCGCGACGTGGAGACGCAGGGCTATCCCATCCGCATGGCGGAATTGCTCGCCACGCTGGACGGCGCGGGCTACGTGGTGCGCCGTTCGCTGCACGACCCGAAGAATATCCGCCTCGCGAAAAAGGCGATTCGCATCGCCTTCGAGACGCAGGTGCGCGGGCTGGGATTCTCGCTGGTCGAACTGCTCTCCACCTGCCCGACAAACTGGGGGCTGACGCCGGTCGAGTCGCTGAAATTCGTGGAAGAGAAAATGGTCCCCGCCTTCCCACTCGGCGATTACAAGGTCGCCGCGGGAGTGGCTCAGATCAAAGTATAGAGAGTAGAGAGCAGGGAGATACGCGTTACAAGTTACACGTTACTTCGACCTGTGTACGTGTCTACCTGAGTTCTTGTGTATTTCACGGAGTGAACAATGCAAAAAGAAATTCTCATCGCAGGGTTTGGCGGACAGGGCGTGCTGTTCGCGGGACAGGTGCTGGCGTACGCGGCCATGGACGCGGGCAAGACCGTGACGTGGATCCCCTCCTACGGTCCCGAAATGCGCGGCGGGACGGCCAACTGCACCGTGGTCATCGCGGACGAGGAGATCGGCTCCCCGCTGGTCAAGAATCCGCCTGCGGTCGTTGCCCTGAACCTGCCGTCCTTCGATAAATACGAGGAACTTCTCCAGCCGGGCGGTGTGCTGATCGTCAACCAAAGCATGGTGGACCGTCCCGCCAAACGCGACGATATCACCGTCATCTTCATCCCCGGCAACGAGATCGCCGAAGAGACGGGCGACCGCCGCCTGCTCAATATGGTGATGGTCGGCGGGCTGCTGGCGGCCTTCCCCATCCTGCCGCTGGACGACGCCAAAGCCGCGCTGAAGGCGCATCTCCCGGCGAAACACCAGAAGTTAATCCCCAACAACTATGCCGCCATGGATAAGGGATACGCCCACGCCATGCAGCAATTGGAGAAGGTCGCGGCGGCGTGAGCGGAGAGCAGAAGGCAGTAAGCCCGTTTCAAAAGAGACGGGCTTATTTTTTCGCTGAGGAGCGGATAATTGTCTGGGCTTTTTACGCGCAAAACCGCCAGGACTCAAAAATTCTTTGTGGCTTCGTGACTTCGCGTCAAGCCTACCACTTTAGCCGCTCTCGAAAGCCGCAAAACGCGTATTATCATTTCTGTCAGGCAGGACAAAAGTCCCTTACCAGCCTCCGCAAGCGCGGGTATGCTGGGGCGCAGGAGAGTGTCGCATGAAACATCCCATCTTTGCATCGCTTCCAGCGCTTTTATTGATCGTCCTTCTCGCCTGCGGACCGAACGCCGCCCCCGCGCAGGCCGCCTCGCTGGGGTACTCGCTGCGCTTCCGCGGACACGGCACAGGCGGCATTGACCGCGTCAAAATCAAGATCGACGCGCCCGCCGTCCCCGCCGACGCGGGAGGCAACTTCACCATCGAATTCTGGATCAAAGCCTCCCTCGCCGACAACGCCAGCCCGGCCTGCGTCGCGGGCCGGGACAACTGGATCAAGGGCAACATCATCGTGGACCGCGACGTCCACGGCCGGGGCGACTACGGCGACTTCGGAATTTCCATCGCCAACGGGCGCGTCGCCTTCGGGGTCTCGCGCGGCGCGGCGAAAGCCACCCTATGCGGAACGACCAACGTCGCGGACAACCAATGGCGCCACATCGCCGTCACGCGGGCAAACGCCACCGGCGCGATAAAAATCTTCGTGGACGGCAAACTGGACGCCTCGGGCGTCGGGCCAAAAGGCAACGTCAGTTACCGCAACGGACGCCCCACCTCGTATCCCAACTCTGACCCCTACCTCGTCCTCGGCGCGGAAAAACACGACGCCGGCCCGGACTACCCCTCCTACAACGGCTACTTCGACGAACTGCGGATTTCCAAGGTCGTCCGCTACGCCGCCGACTTCGCCAAACCGTCCGCCCCGTTCAAAGCGGACGCGAACACCCTGGCCCTCTACCACTTCAACGAAGGTCCCGCCGGCCCCTGCCGGGGGACCGTGATTGACTGGTCCGAGTCGGGACGGAGCGCGGGACAATGCAAGTTCGGCGGACGCGCCCCCGCGGGACCGTCGTACGCGGCCGTCAGCCCGTTTGCCGCGCCGCCGACGCCGCCTCCCACAACGGGCGGCGGACCGACGCTGGCGGGCTGTCCCATCTTCCCCGCGGATAATATCTGGAACGCCCGCGTGGACAACCTCCCCGTCCACGCCCGAAGCGCCGCCTGGATCAACAGCATCGGCGCCTCCACCGGCTTCCACATGGACTTCGGCAAGGGGAATTATCAGGGCGGGCCGATGGGCATCCCCTACAACGTCGTGGCGGGTTCGACCGTCCCCAAATACAACGTCAACTTCTACTATCCCGACGAATCCGACCCGGGCCCGTATCCGATTCCCAGCAACCCGAAGATGGAATACGGCTCGGACCATCACATCCTGACGCTCGACACCGAGACCTGCAAGCTTTACGAAATTTACGACGCCTCCTTCAAAAACGGAAAATGGAGCGCCGGTTCGGGCGCCATCTGGGACCTGAACTCGCACGCCCTCCGTCCCAACGGTTGGACGTCCGCCGACGCGGCCGGCCTGCCCATCCTGCCCGGTCTCGTCCGCTACGACGAAGTGGCCGCGGGAGCGATCAACCACGCCATCCGCTTCACCATCAGCCGCACCAACGGTTACATCTGGCCGGCGCGCCACCTTACCAGCGGGCGGCCTGGCGTCCTCACCAACACGCCGCCCATGGGCGCGCGCTTCCGCTTGAAGGCCAATTACGACACCCGCGGTTTCGCCCCGGAGATGCAGGTCATTTTGCAAGCCATGAAGACCTACGGGATCATCGTAGCCGACAACGGCTCAGACTGGTACGTGAGCGGCGAGCCAGACAACCGCTGGGACAACGACATGCTCCACACTCTCGACGTGTTGACCGGGCGCGACTTCGAGGCTGTGGACACATCCAGCCTCATGGTCAACGCCAACTCGGGACAGGCCAAACTGCCGCGCACCGTCTGGAAGCCCGCCGTCGGAACGACGTGGCAATGGCAGCTCAACCAGCCCGTCAACACCGCCTACAACGCGAAGGTCTACGACGTGGACATGTTCGAGACGCCGATCGCGACCGTCAACGAGCTGCACGCGAAAGGGAGGAAGGTCGTCTGTTACATCAGCGCGGGTTCGTGGGAAGACTGGCGTCCCGACGCGGCGCAATTCCCCGCCGAAGTATTGGGCAACGACTACGACGGCTGGCCCGGCGAGAAGTGGCTCGACATCCGCCGCATTGACCTGCTGGCGCCCATCATGCGCGCCCGCCTGGACCAATGCCGCGCCAAGGGCTTCGACGCGGTGGAGCCGGATAACATCGAAGGCTATCTCGAAGACACGGGCTTCCCGCTCGCTTACGCCGATCAGATCGCGTACAACAAATGGTTCGCCGGCGAGGCCCACGCCCGCGGTCTCTCCATCGGCCTGAAAAACGGCTCGGAGCAAGTGGCGGATTTGCTCAGCTACTTCGATTGGGCGCTGACCGAGGACTGCTTCTACTACGATTGGTGCGCGGACATGCTTCCGTTTATCACGACGGGCAAACCCGTCTTCGCGGCGGAATATACCGACCTCGGCAGCGCTCTCGATCAATTCTGTCCCTCCTTCGCATCCTGGAGATTCAGCGGCATCCTCAAACGTCGCAACCTGGGCAGTTGGATTCAGGCCTGCCCGTAGATCCCCCTTAAAACAAGCCCCGTGACCGTCTGGTCACGGGGCGAACAACAACTATTCAGTTGTCGTTTTCCGCCCGCCGCTCGCGGACCTCCACCAGCGTTAATCCATCGGGGATTCTCGCGAAGACCGTTTTTGATGTTGGTCTTTCCAGTATTCAGGCCGTTCGCGGACGGGCAGTTTTTCCATCCATATTATAGGGGCAACGGAGTCAAAATTCAACTTACAATTGTCTTAAGGCAAAGCGATCCGCGAAGTGGAAAAGGAATTGTCGGTCGACCACGAAAACCGCGCGCAACTTGCGCTCTCTAGCGCAATGCGTCGCGATGGCGGTACGGCTGAATCAGTCCTTAACCGCTGGCGCGCCCCGTCCATATGGCAGTAGCAAAGTCGCTTGACAAGTTGGCCGATATGGAAGGCGAGTAGCGCGAACACCAGCGCTTGCGCCAGGTACAAGTGTGGGCGAATTTTGCGAATTTTCCTGGGCTTTTTCGCGTCACACCTGCCTTTGCGGGCGGCGCAGGGGTTCGCGAATTCGCGGCATTCGCGATAAAAATCCTCAGACTTTGAGAAAGCCATACCGTCCCAAATAGGCGCTTGAAAAATTCGTCAAAAAGGTGTATCTTTGTTGTAGAAACAGACAGGAGACGATCTTATGCTCACAAAGGTTCAGAAATGGGGCAACAGCCTCGCCCTGCGAATCCCGAAAGCCTTTGCGGTTGACGCTCAATTAGAAAACGATTCTCTCGTGGAAATAAGCATCGTAAAAGGCAAAATTGTTGTTACGCCAGTTCCAGCGCCAAGTTGGACGCTCGAGGAATTACTTGCAGGCGTCACGAAAGATAATCTTCATAATGAAATCAACACGGGTTTTGCCGTAGGGAATGAAGTTTGGTGAACGCCATGGCGTATATTCCTGACAGCGGCGATATCGTTTGGATCATGTTCAATCCGCAAGCGGGACATGAACAGGCAGGTCATAGACCGGCATTGGTTTTGTCTCCAGAGGCATATAACGGTAGAGTCGGGTTAGCGATACTTTGTCCAATAACAAGCCAGGTGAAAGGATATCCGTTTGAGGTTTTGATCCCTGAAGGATTGGAAATCAAAGGCGCAATTCTATCCGACCAGGTCAAGAGTCTTGATTGGAAAGCCAGAAAAGCAGAATTTGCCTGCAAATTACCGCTCGAAAAATACAACGAAGTTGTCAAAAAGTTAAGTACTTTGATTCGCGAGCAATTTCAAAATATGTAGTCGAGTCTCGTACAACATTGGAACTCGTAGAAAAAGCGGAAATACTGCTCGATATTCAGGATTACGACAGCGCCAAAGCGTCCTTGCAACGCGGCGACGATGAATTGATTCCCAGCGAAATTGTTCACGCCATTCTTGACGGGGAGAATGCCGTCAAGACATGGCGTGAGTTCCGCAAAATGTCCCAACAGGAGTTGGCGGAAAAAGCAGGGATCAGCATCCCCTACCTATCCCAAATAGAAACGAATAAGCGCACAGGTTCAATTGAGGTTTTATCGGCCATCGCAAAGACTCTAAAGGTTTCTCTCGAAAACATAGTTCCTGCGCAACCATAAAGCCGCTCAATAAAGCGGACGGCAGAGACTCGGCGGCTTCGAGATTCCTCGCCGCGAACAGCGCGCCTACTCCTGAAACCCCGTTCGATACAACTCGGCGTACTTGCCGTTCAGTTCGAGCAGTTCGGCGTGCGTCCCCTGCTCGATCACCTGTCCGCCTTCGATCACCACGATGCGGTCGGCGTTGGTGATGGTGGACAGGCGGTGCGCGATGACGAACGAAGTGCGCCCCTGAAACAACGTCGCCAGCGCGCGCTGGATGACCTGCTCGGTCTGCGTGTCCACGCTGGAGGTGGCCTCGTCCAGGATCAAAATGCGGGGATCGGCCAGCAGCGCGCGGGCGAACGAGATGAGTTGACGCTGTCCGACCGAGAGCGCCACGCCTCCCTCCTCGACCGAGGTCTGGTAGCCGTTCTTCAGCCGTTCGATGAACTCGCGCGCGCCCACCGCCTCCGCCGCGGACGCGATCTCCTCGTCGGTCGCTTCGAGACGGCCGAATAGGATATTCTCCCGAACGCTGCCGTCGAACAGGAAGGGGTCCTGCAACACGATCCCCATCTGGCTGCGGAGGGACTGCTGAGTCGCCGTCCGCAGGTCAAAACCGTCCACGAGGACGCGGCCCGAGGTCGGGTCGTGGAAGCGGGAGAGGAGTTTGACGAGGGTGGTCTTGCCCGCGCCCGTCTCGCCGACGAGGGCCACCGTCTCGCCCGCGCGGATGTCGAGGTTGACGGAGTCCAGCACGAGGGTGGGGTCGTCCGAATAGTGGAAGGAAACGTCCTCGAAGCGGACGTCCCCGCGCAGGGTCGGGAGGGAGGCGGCGTCGGGCGCGTCCTGCACTTCCACGGGCGCGTCCAACAAAGCGAGGATGCGTTCCCCGCCCGCCATCGTGGATTGGAGGTCGTTGAAGCGGCGGCTGAGGTCGCGGATCGGCTCGAAGAAGCGGTCAATGTAGAGGATGAAGGCGACGAGGACGCCCGCGGTGATCTGCTCGCCGAGGACGGCCGCACCGCCCAACCAGACGACGAGCATCGTGGCGATGGCGCCCAGCATGTCCACGGTGGGACTGAAGAACGAGGCGATGCGCGCCGCGTGGACCGAACGTTCGAGGTGGTAGCGGTTGACGTAATCGGCAAACTGGCTGTAGTTATATTTCTGGCGCGAGAAGGCCTGCACCACGCGCACGCCGTTCACGTTTTCCGCCAGCACCGAGTTGACCCACGAAATGGCGGCGCGCACTTTGCGATAGGCGGAACGCGAGACGCGTCGGAAATAGACGGTCGCCAGCGCCATGAAGGGCAGGACGCTAAAGGTGATGAGCGCCAGCCGCAGGTTCATGTCGAGCATGACGAGGATGATGAGGAGCAGGGTGAAGATGTCGCGGGTGATGGCGAGCAGCGCCCAGGTCAGGAAGTCGCGCAGGGTCTCCACGTCGTTGATCACGCGCGTGATGACGCGTCCCACCGAGTAGGTACTATAGAAGCCGAGCGAGAGTTCCTGCAAACGCTCGAACAACTGCTTGCGCACGTCGTAGATGACGGCCTGCCCCACCCAGGCCATGATGTTGACGCGGAAATAGATGAAGACCCATTGCAGCACCGCCGCAGCCAGATACGCGAGGACGATCCAGCGCAGGGCGTCGTAGTTGTGGGCGGTCAGACCGTTGTCAATGGCGAGTTTGACGAAGTACGGTCCCGCCACAGCCGCGGCGGACGCGCCGAGCATGAGAAGCATGGACAGCGCCAGCCGTCCAGTATAGGGTTTGGCAAAAGCGAACAGGCGGCGCGCGACATGCGGGTCATACGACTTGTCGTATTGCCCTTCGGATTGGATGACGTAGGCGGGAGGGGTGATGGGGGGCATGGGAGTCAGGTTTCAGGTGTCAGGTTTCAGGTGTCAGGTGTCAGGCGTCGGGGGCCAGGTTTTCGGCGCGGACGCGTTGGAAGGCTTGCGGCTCGGCCTCCTCCGTCTCTTCCGCTGGTTGGTACTGCATCAATTGCAGGTCGTGGATTTCCTTGTACAGCCCGCCCTGCGCGAGCAGTTCGTCGTGGCGGCCGCGTTGGACGATTCGCCCGTCGGCCATGACCAGGATCAGGTCGGCGCGGCGGACGGTGGCGAGGCGGTGCGCGATGACGAACGTGGTGCGCCCTTCCATCAGGCGGTCGAGCGCCTCCTGGATGAGCAGTTCGGTCTGCGTGTCCACGCTGGAGGTGGAGTCGTCCAGGATCAAAATGCGCGGGTCCATCAGCAGGGCGCGGGCGATGGCGACGCGCTGGCGCTGTCCGCCCGAAAGCGTCACGCCGCGCTCGCCCACCATCGTCTCGTAGCCGTTCGGGAAATGCGTGATGAAGTCGTGCGCCTGCGCGGCCCGCGCGGCGGCGACGATCTCCGCCTCGCCCGCGTCGGGGCGGCCATAGGCGATGTTGGCGCGGATCGTGTCCGAGAACAGCAGCGAGGTTTGAAGCACGATCCCGATCTGCCTGCGGAACGAAGCCAGGTCGAGGGCGCGCACGTCGCGGCCGTCAACCAGCAGCGCGCCCTCGGTCACGTCGTAGAAGCGGGGGATGAGATTCACGAGCGAGGTCTTGCCCGAGCCAGTCTGCCCGATCAGCGCGACGAGTTGATTCGGTTCCACGGTCAATTCGATATTCGACAGCGCGACGGATTTCTCGTTTTGATATTTGAGCGAGACGTTGCGGAACTCGACGCGGCCGCGCAAAGCGGGGACGGCCTCCGCGTCTTTCGGCGACTGGATGGCGGGTTCCGTTTCGAGGATCTCCAGCGCCCTTTGGGCGCCCGCGCCCGCCTCCCCCGCCGCGTTGACCAGCCACGCCAGCTGCTGGACGGGGGCGGACAGCATCAGCCAGAAGGAGTTGAAGGCCACGATCTCGCCGATGGTCATTTTGCCCGCCAGCACGTCCTGGCCGCCGAAGATGAGGATGAGAATCGTCCCCAGCGCGATCAACAGGTTGGTGGTGGGCATCACCTTCGACCACTCGCCGATCAGCACGACGCGCGATTTAAAGTACGCCTGGTTGACTTCCTCGAAGCGGCGGGTTTCGTAGGCTTCGCGCGCGAAGGCGCGCACCACCTGCACGCCGCTGACGTTTTCCTGCAAGCGCGTGGAGATGTCGCCGAGGGCCAGGTCCACTTTGTAGAATAGTTTCGTCACGCGGTCGCCGAAGTCAACCGCCATCATCAGCATGGGAATCAGCGGCAGGATGGCGATAACCGCCAGTTTCACGTCGGCGGTAAAGAGGGCGGCCATCACACCGACGGTCACGAAGACGAGCTGGATGATCTCGATGATGGAGCCGCCCGCGAAGTTCTGAATGGCGCGCACGTCTTCGATGCAGCGGGTGATCAACTGTCCCGTCTGCGCGTGGTCGTGATAGGAAAACGATAGATACTGGATGCGGTCGTACATCGCGTTGCGCAGGTCGTAGCCGATGTGCGCGGCCACCCACTCGGACAGGTAACGCTGAAAGAAGTTGAGGACCGCGGTCGTCAGGCCGAGACCGAGCAGCAGCAGCGCCGCGTTGACGAGGTAGCGCGTCTCGCCTTTGAGCAGGCCCTCGTCCACGACGCCTTTCAGGATGTACGGGACGACGAGCGCCAGTCCCGTGATTACGAGAAGGATGAACAGGTTGAGCAGGATCTTCCAGAAATAGGGTTTGATGTAGGAGCGGAGTTTGAAGAGGGATTTCATGGGGTTGTGTCGGGGTTGGACTCTATCGAAAATAATCCACAGATTTCGCCGATTACGCGAATTTCGGTAGCCCCCCACTAAAACGTGGTGGTGCGTAAATCTTGCGGAAAAATGGGTTCACTGGCAAACTCGTACGACTTCTACATCGAGCGAGGAGTCAATGAACCCACAAACACTATTTTGCCCGAACATGGATTGTCCCGCAAGAGGACATAAAGGGAAAGGGAACATCCAAGTTCACAGTCAGAAAGACCAGCGGTGTGTGTGTCAAGTGTGCGGACAAACGTTTACGGTCACCAAAGGCACGATTTTCTATCGGTTACGCCATGCGCCTGAGCTGGTGATCCAAGTGTTGATTCTGCTGGCATACGGCTGCCCCATTCAAGCCATCGTTCGCGCCTTTGGATTGGACGAGCGGACCGTTCGAGATTGGCACGCTCGTGCAGGCAACCATTGTCAGCAGGTACATAAGCATCTGGTTGAAAACACGGTACATGACTTGAAGCAAGCGCAAGCGGATGAAATCAAAGTCAAGACGCAGAAAGGCACATTCTGGATGGCTCTGGCGATTTGGGTTCAGCCTCGTCTGTGGATGGGCGGGGTGGTTAGTCCCACACGTGACCTGAATTTGATTCAGGCCTTGGCGGACAAAATCAAGGGCATGGCTTTGTGTCGTCCACTCTTGCTGGCGGTAGACGGATTGTCCAGTTATGTCGGCGCCTTTCGGACTGCCTTTCGGAGCAAGTTTCCTCGCTCGGAGGGAGAAAGGGGACGATGCAAGATGGTGGCTTGGCAAGAGATTGCCATTGTGCAAGTCGTCAAACAGCGTATGGAAGGCGTCCTGAGTGTTAAGCGACGCATTGTTCAGGGTGCAAAAGATGCGGTCGAGCGTCTGATCCAAACCACTCAAGGAAAAGGCGTGATCAATACCGCTTTCATCGAACGTCTCAATGCCACCTTTCGTCAGAGGATCAGCGCCCTAACGCGGCGCACGCGCAACTTGGCGCAACAGGCTGAGACCTTGGTGGCAGGCATGTATTTGGTCGGTTGCTTCTACAACTTTTGTGACTTCCACAAAAGCCTGCGTTTGAAACTGTCTGTTGGTTCTTTCGGCCATCGCTGGGTGCAACGTACTCCTGCCATCGCCGCAGGCTTGACTGACCATCAGTGGACGCCTGCAGAATTGCTTCACTTCCGAGTTCCGCTTCCGCGTTGGAAATTGCCCAAACAGCGCGGCAGACCTTCTGCCACCTTGCTTCAACTCACTCAACAATGGGCAAATTGACCACGCTTAACTGCGGCGCTACCCGAATTTCGTTTTTTGGGGAAAATCGGCGAAAATCAGCGTCATCTGCGGATGGATTTTAATTCCTCGTTATTACCGATAGAGTCGGCTAATTAAAGGCAATCCGCAAGCGGGACAGCGCCTCGATCACCTGGGCGGTTTGTTCGGGCGTGAGGGATTGGAAGCGCGCCGCCAGCCAGGACTCCGTCTCGGCGTAGATCTCGGAGAGCGCCTGCCCGCCATCGTCCGTCAACGAGAGGCGGATGTGACGGCGGTCTTCGGCGTCGGTGAGACGTTTGACCAGATTCCTGTTGACCAGCGCGTCCACCGCGCGGCTGGCCTGCGAGCGGCTGAGACGTCCCTCCTCGGCCAGCGCGCTGACGGTGTCGAATCCCCTGCGGATGCGTCGCAGGGCCTGGAACTGTTCCACCGTCAGGCCGAAGCGTTCGGCCGCCACGCCGCGGATCTGTCCGCGCGTCTGCCGCCAGACGGGAGGGATCGTCTCCCAGAAGGTCTCGATCAAATCGGTAGCGGACATGTCATTAGTTGCCTTCCATAATGATTGCGATACGCAACTATTATAGCACAGGCGATCTGTTGTGGAAACGAGCGCTGGAGCTATTCCCTTTTGGGGGGAAGTATGTATAATGAGCGGAAAGTTAAAATTGGCAGATTGTGCGGAGCGCGCGTTCGGTATAACGAGATTGTCAGGCTGTTAATGTGTTCCATCTAATTAATAGTTGTGCCGCCCCTTCCAGTTCGAGTAATTTGTGATTGTTCAATTTAGGAGTCTGAATGTACAAGGTTGACATTAAGGGCAAGAAATTAACCAAGTTGACCCCGAAAAAATTAGGGGATTTAGGCGTTTGGGAAAGATTTGATGTTCAAGAGTGGATTGAAAAATCACCTGATATTTTAGGTGAAGAATTACTTGTTATTGCAAAAGAACTACCTTTACCGTCAGGAATTCGGCTAGATTTACTTGCTATTGATAGAAAAGCCAACCTTGTTATTATCGAACTCAAAAGAGATGATTCGGGTGACAGCATTGAATGGCAAGCCATAAAATATGCTTCCTATTGCTCCAATTTTCTGCCAGATGATATTTTTTCATATTACGCCCAATATCTCGGAACAGACATTGATGACGCTCAATTAACCATAGAAGAATTTATTGATGAAGAACTTGAAAATCTGAACCAAAAGCAACGGCTTTTACTTGTCGCAAAAGACTTTCATCCTGATGTGTTATCGGCTGTTTTGTGGCTTCGAGAGTACGAACTAGAAATAAAATGTGTTAGGCTTCGGTCTTATGTTGACGATGACGGCGACCTATTTATCACGCCTGATACCATTATTCCTTTACCAGAAGCAAAAGATTACATTGAGCGCAAAGAAGTAAAGCAAAAAGTCAGCAAAAATCCCCTCCGAAGTTCATTCTCGCTTGAAAAAGGAAGTTTTGAGTTTGGTGAATTAGAGCAAAGGTTAAAGGCAACGCTTTCTCGACAGTCAGATTTAACCCCAAGATTTGTTTGTCTGCTTGAAATTTTACTTTCAGAAGATAGAGTTTTTGAGAGAAACGAAGTAAAGCAGAAATTGTTTGAAAAGGGTGTTGGCTCTGATATTGGGCAAAGCGGCAGGTACTTAAGCGGCTTGTCACAATTTCTAACGAAAAAATCAAACCCGCATTTACGTCAAATGATTGAATTTGATTCTGGCGGCGAACACGGTGAAGTAAAAGACAACTACCACATCCTGCCCGAATATCGGCAATTGCTTGAAAGTGCTATAACTGAATGGAAAAAAGAGTCTTCCGAACAATAAGCGGCACAACACAGCGCGCGCCTGACGTCGGAGATTCTGCGGCATTTTCGAGCATTTTCCTCGCTTCGAGTTTTTCCTGCTCTCATCTGCGCGCGGGCAGGCGTTCGGTTTCAGCCCTAAAAGCGAGTTCGCTCTTCCATTTTTTCCTGCCAAATCCCATGAGCGGAAAGGTTAACCATGCGGGTTTGTCTCATCCCTTTGCGAATCGAAATCAGGAACCCGTCGGCGAATCTGCGGCGTTTCCAGCAAAGGCTGAGGGAAGCCTCGCCGCGTCAACCCGACCTTGTCTGCCTGCCCGAATGCGCGTTCACAGGCTATCTCTACGACGAAAAGGACTTTCAACGGTTCGCGGAACCGATCCCGGGTCAAACCACTTCGGCGGTCTCCGCGCTGGCGAAAGAACATCAATGTTACATCTGCTTCGGCATGTTGGAAAAAACGCCTGAGGGCGTGTATAGCTCCGCTGTTTTGATCGCCAAAACGGGCGAAATTGTATCCATCCACAGGAAAATCTACGAACAGCCTCCTTTCGTCAACGGCGGCGAAGTAAAAACAGTCGAGACGGAGTTGGGGCGTTTGTCAATTCTTCTGTGCGGCGACTTGTTCGAAGATGAAGTACGGGCCAAACTCGACAAACGGTTGGACGCCTTAATCCTTCCGCTGGCGCGAAGTTTCGACGGCAAATCGCCCGATTTGGAAAGATGGTTGAGGGAAGAACGGCAAGCCTATGCCGATGAAGTCAAAAAAACTGGCGCGACTGGATTGATCGTCAACCTGCTCGAAAACCCGTCTGAACCTGAGGCGTCGTTCGGCGGCGCGATGATCGTGGATCCAAACGGCGAAATCCTGGCGGAGTCCACGCACGGCACGGACGAGATGCTGATATACGACCTGGTCCCGATTGCGCCCGATACGGCGTCCTGAAACAACGCCTCCCCAAAGACGCGTCGTTGAGATAGACTTGGGGGGAATGAAACCCATCAAACGCGCCGACCTGCTCATCTCCCTCGCCATCGGGATTCTGGCGCTGGCGTTATACGTCCGCACGCTGGCGCCCTCGCTTCTATGGGGCGATTCCGCCGAGTTCCAAACCCTGTGCGCCACGCTGGGGATGACGCATCCCAGCGGGTACACGTCCCATCTCTTCATCTGCAAACTCTTCACGCTCATCCCGCTGAAAAACATCGCCTGGCGCGCCAACCTGATGTCCGCCTTTTTCGAGTGAAGGCGCGCTATTCCAGGTACGACAGAAAAATCTCCCCCACCTCGCGCGCCCGCGACTGCGGCATGGCATGGGTGGCGGGGATGACGACGTCGCGCGCGGACAGGCGGCGCGGCGTTTTCGTGATCAAGTCTTCGCTGCCCCAGACAAAGAGCGCGGGGACGTTGGCGGGGACCGCGAGCGGACGCGCCCCGAACCCCGGCAGGGAACGCAGCGTCGCTTTGAGAATCTCGCGGGGCTGGGAGGCGATCTCCGAGAACCACGCGTCCACAGAAGGGTCGGCGCGCAGGTTGAATCCCAGCAGGCGAATCAAGAAGCGAAGACGCGCGCCCGAAAGCGTCCAATCTCCCAGCGCGGGAAAGCGCGCATCAATTGCACTGGCTACGCGCAGACCGAATGCCTTGCCTTTGGTCGTATAAGCCGGAGCGAGGAAGACGGCGCGCTTGACGCGGTCCGCGTGCGTTTGCAGATAGGCTTCGGCGACGCGCGTCCCCGAGGAGTAGGAGAGGACGTCCCAGCGCGGGATGGCGAGAGAGACTCGCAGGGAGTCCAACGCGTCTACGGCCGCGGCCAGATAGGGGTAGGAAAGAGGCGGGAGGGGGGAGAGTCCGATGCCCGGCAGTTCGACCGTCACGAGCGAGAAACGTCCGCGCAGAAGGGGAATCAGTTCAGTCCAAATGTTGAAGGAAATTCCAAAACCATGTAGAAGCAAGATTGGCGGGCCGCCGCCTTCGGCGCGATAATTGAGCATGTCCCGATTATACAGGGAGCGCGCTTTTTGCCCGGCGCGCAGACCAACTTTGACGGAGGCAGAATGCTGCACGCGATTTCGAACCGATTTTATTCGTGGGCCAAAGGCTGGCTGGCGTTGACGCTGGCGGCGCTGGATTTGGCCTTCATGGGATTCGTCATGCCGCTCGCTGGAAAACTGGCGGGCGGCGCCGCGTCTCCCGAACCGCCGCTGGACCTCCTGTTTTTTTCCGCGCCCAGCGAGACGTTCGCGCGGCTCGAACGTTACGACGAACGCGCGCGCCTGTTTTATCTCGGTTCGGAATTGACGCTGGATCTCCTGCACCCGATTTTATACACGCTGGCGCTCGGGCTGCTGATCTCGTGGCTGTTCCAGCGCGGGTTTGCGCGCGGCGACAAGATGCGGATTTTAAATGTGACGCCCCTCGGCGCGTGGTCGCTCGACCTGCTGGAGAATTTGTGCATCGTCGCCATGCTCGCTTTGTGGCCCGAACGATCCGTCCCGCTGGCGTGGATGTTGACGGTCTTCCGAATGGGCAAGTGGATCTTCGTGAGCGCCAGCGCGGCGCTGGCCGCGATGGGATGCGCGCTGGCGGCAAGGAATGGATTTAAACCGCGCTGACCGCGAAGGCTCGCGGTTAAAGCAATGTGCCGCGCAGGATCACCGAGGCCACCGAGAAGTAAATGACCAGCCCGGAGACGTCCACCAGCGTGGCGACGAACGGCGCGGACGAGGTCGCCGGGTCGAGACCGACGCGGCGGAGCAGGATGGGCAGCATCGAACCCGCCAGCGTTCCCCACAGCACGATCCCCACCAGCGCGACGCCGACCGTCAGGGCCAGCATCAGCCAATGTTCCCCGTAAGCGCCGAACAGCGTTGCCCAGGCAGAAATGCGGATGAAGCCGATCGCTCCCAGGATCGCGCCGAGCGACAAGCCCGAAAGGATCTCGCGCCGCATCACCCGCCACCAATCGCGTAAATGGACTTCTCCCAAAGCCATAGCCCGGATGATGAGGGTGGAGGCTTGCGAGCCGGAGTTCCCGCCGCTGGAGATCACCAGGGGGACAAAAATGGACAGCACCACCGCCTTGGCGATTTCGTTTTCGTATTTGCCCATGGCGGTTGCCGTCAACATCTCGCTTAAGAAGAGGATAATGAGCCAGGTGGCGCGTTTTCGGACCATGCGCGGCAGGGTGATCTTCATGTATGGCTCGTCCAGCGCTTCGGAGCCGCCGATCTTCTGAATATCCTCGGTGGCTTCCTCTTCCACCACGTCGAGGATGTCGTCCACGGTGACGATTCCGATCAGGATGCCCTGCGTATCGGTCACCGGCAGGGCGATCAAGTCTGTGTCTTTGAAGAGCTCCACCGCCGCCTCGCGGTTATCGGTGGCCTTCAAGGAGACGAAACGCCTGTCCATTAGATCGGAGATGAGGGTTTCGGGCGCCGCGAGCAGGATCTGGCGGATGCGGAGGTCGTCCACCAGGCGGTTCTCCTCGTCGATCACGTAGGTCATGCTCATGGTCTCGCTGTCCCGGCCGTAGCGGCGGATGTGGTCGAGGGCGCGTTCCACCGTCCATTGCTGGCGGAGGCGGACGAAGTCGGGCGTCATCATGCGCCCCACGCTGTCTTCCTTGTAGCCGAGCAGGGTGGAGGCGACAGCGCGCTCCTCCGGCGACAACAAATTGAGCAAATGCTGAATGACGTTGGCCGGCATCTCCTCCAAAATGGAGGTGCGGTCGTCCGGCGACATGGCATTGAACAGGCTGGCTACTTCCCCCGTCGCCATCGCTTTGAGCAGTTCCTCCTGGCGCTCGCCGGGCAGGTACGAAAAAACCTTGGCGGCCAGTTCACGCGGCAGCAGGCGGAAAAGCACCGCCTGCTTTTCCGCCGATAACGGCTCCATTAGATCCGCGATGTCGGTTGCGGACCAGTTTTTGATCTGCCCCTGCAAGCCGTTGAAATTGTGCGACTTGATCATCTCCGTCAGGTCGTTGACGGTTTTTTCGAGAATATCGTTTGGTAAAGCCATGCCGGCCTCCTGTCGAGAACTATTCTGGAACGAGTCCGAAGGAACAGTCCGCTGGGAGGTCAAGGCGCAATTACAAAGTCCCGCCTTGAATCGAAATTCGAGGAGGCGCGCTCACAGACGCTCCCGCGAAAACTGTGTTTCGGAGAATCTGTCTATCCGGGTTATCGCTGTCAGCGTCCATGAAACATCACCTTCTTTCCGCCATGCAATTTTGTCCATCCATGGCTGAACAAAACGCCTCCCGGTCCAACCAGGAGGCGTCACGCGTCGTTCCTCCGCGCAGGGAAGCGCGGCTCCTCACTGGTTGAGCTTCAGCACTGCGCGTCGTAGGGAAATCCTGCCTCCCAGCCACTTCGGGCAAAGCCTTAAGCCGACTTTGCCTGGTCTACCCCTTGGCGTCTCTCGACGTTTCGGGACAATGGCTTATGTGCCACGCAGACGCCTCGCCTAACGAGGGCTATTTGTCTGTCCAAATTTATACTACCAATATGCGGAAAGTGTCAATCATTTTGGTCAGCTTCTTCCCGCCTCGCGCCGATCGAGAGGGAGCGTCACAACGTCAACCGCCACACGCCCGTACATTCGGGCAGGATGACCCAGTTATTTTTTCGGACCTGGTCGCCCATCTCGTCGCCGAAGAAAAAGCGCGCGAGACTTTCCGCCTCGTCGAACGACTCGAACTTGTAATCGGTGCGGATCCACTCGAACTGGAATCCGACTTCGTCCAGCCAGGGATAGAAGTTCGCGAGATGCGGGAGGCGGAACGGCGACTCGTGTCCCGTGCCGAGCGATTCAAACAGGACCACAGGCCGGCCGCGCCGTAAGACGCGTTTCATCTCCCCCAGCCACTCGGACAGGTTCGCGCGCCACTGTTCGTCTCCCCACACGGCGAGGTAACTGACGCTCCAGCCCGAGACGACGAGGTCGGCGGAGGCGTCGTCCACGGGCAGGCGGCGGTGGTCGGCCGCGTCCACAGTCCAGTTGACGCGTCCCGTCGCGGAGAGTTTGGCGCGGCAGACGCGCAGCATCTCGGCGGATTCGTCGAAGGCGCGGACGAATTTCGCGCGCGGGACGAGCAGCCGCGCCAGGCGTCCCGTCCCCGCGCCGAGGTCCAGGACGACGCGCCCGTCGAGGCCGGGGACGATCCGTTCGAGCGTCCGCAGGATGTTGCCCTGATAGTCCTCGCGCGCGATGAGGGCCTCGTAGCGGTCGGCTTCGGTCTGATAGATGATTCGCTGGGGATCGGTCATGCGGCAAGTATAACAAACCTGTGCTAAACTTGGGCGCATGACTAAACTTTCCGCTTCCGCTCAAAAAATCCAAGACCTGCTGAGGGAACTCGGCTACGATTACGTCGTCCTCGAGCGCGCCGAGTCGACGCGCACCGCGCAGGAGGCCGCCGACCGCGCCGGCTGCGAACTGGGGCAGATCGTCAAGTCGCTGATCTTCCGCGGCAAGGGATCGGGCAAGCCGATCCTGGTTCTCACCAGCGGCGCGAACCGCGTGGACGAGAAGCGCATCGCCGAATACGCGGGCGAAGCCATCGGCAAGGCCGACGCGGACTTCGCGCGCGCCGTCACCGGGTTCGCGATCGGCGGCGTGCCGCCCATCGGCCATCCCGAAAAAATCGAAACCTACCTCGACGAAGATTTTCTGCAATACGAAACCGTCTGGGCTGCGGCTGGAACTCCCAACGCGATCTTCGAGTTAAAGACTGTAGATTTGCAGAAAATGACAGGCGGCAAAACGGTACGAGTGAAATAGAACGCCGCCGCGAAAGCGAGGAACGCATGAAAAAGAAATTTTTGATCCTGGGGTTGCTTCTGGCGATGACGCTGGCCTGCGCGACGGCGCAGCCGCCCGCGCCCGCCACGTCCGCGCCCAGCGTGGAAACGCTCGTAGCCGGGACGATTCAAGCCATGACCGCGGCCGCGCCGCAGGTCACAGCCGCGCCGACCGCCACGTCCGCGCCGACGGTCAACGGGACGGCAGTCTCGTTTGAAAATATCAGTTTCACCCTGCCCACTGACGCGGCCTTCAGCGCGCTGGCGGGAAACGTCCCCGCGGTCATGGACGAGATGAGCGGGTCGGAGATCCCCCAACACGTCAAATTCGAACTGGACGGGTACGCGTTATACGACACCTTCTTCGACGCGCAGATCCTCGTCTACCCCGCGCCGGCATACGCGGCCATGAACGACGCCGCGGCCCAAAGCGTCGCCGCGTTGCAGGCCATCGTCAACGGGACGACGGCCGCAAACAAAGACAACCTGCCGCGCATCGTCACGTTCAACGCGGGACAGTTGTTCGCCGCGCAGATCCAGGTCGTCCGCTTCGCGAACGGGGCGGGCGTCCGCTCCCTGGTCGAGTACGGTCAATATTACGCCACCGTCAACAACCGCGACCTGTTCTATCAATTTCAGGGGTTGACGAGCGACGGGAAATATTTCATCCTCGCCATCCTGCCCATCTCCCATCCCCTGCTGGCGATTAACGAAAAGCCCGAAACCGTCCCGCCTACGGGCGGCCTCCCCTTCCCCGGCTACGACGATCCCGACGCCATCGCGGCCTATTACAACGACGCGACGTCCCTGCTCAACTCCGCCGCGCCCAACAGTTTCCAACCCGCCCTGACGAGTCTGGACAGATTGACCGAATCGTTGAACATTCAATAGCCCGGATTCGTTTACATTAATGGAACGCTCCAAATCGCTATAAAAGGGATGACCCTGCCATGAAAAAACTTATCGTCCGGCTGAGCCTGATGGCTTTACTGCTTTCAGCCTGCAATCTCCCCAAGCCGCAGGAACCGATCTCGGTCAACGACCAGGCCGCCACTATGGTGGCAAAGACGCTGACCGCGGCGGCCCCGCAAGCGCCGCTGGCCTCGCCCACAGCGGAAAGTCCCACCGAGGAGAATCTCGTCCCGCTCGCCACGCCCACGCTGGAAAACGCCCCCACCATCCAGCCCGCCTTCACGCCCACCGCGACGGCCGGCACGCCGACCGCCACCGTCCTGACGGTGGACTCGAACACCAACTGCCGCGAGGGACCCGGCGCCAGTTACACAATCGTCATCCAGCTCGTGCCTGGGACGACCTACCAGATGATCGCGCGTTCCGCCGATAACAAATATTGGATCGTGACGGAGATCGGAAAATCCGCGCCGTGCTGGGTGCCGGCCGAGATGTCGAACGCCTTCGGGAACGTGAACCTGCTGCCAGCGACGACTCCCGCCGCCCCGACCTCGGCCGCGGCGGGCGAACTCCAGGCGCCTTCGGGCTTGTACTATCAGTATTCGTGCAGTTTCAACGGCGTCAACACCGACATCACCGTGACGCTGACCTGGACGGACCGCTCCAAAAACGAGACCGGCTTCCGGGTCTACCGCGACGGGATAATGGTCGAGGAACTGCCCGCCAACACCGCTACTTATAAAGAGACGTTCGCCGGGAGCGCCGCAGCGACCTACTCATACCGCGTCTCCGCGTTCAACGCGGCGGGCGAGGCGCTGGGAAACCCGGTCTCGTTCTCCTGCTCGGGATAAAAATAAAAGCCAGGTTTCTTCGAGAAACCTGGCTTTTTTGATTCATTCTTCCAGCAATTCTTTCGCCTTCTTCGTCTGCTTGCCGCGGGACTCGGTATCGAGGATGCGCTTGCGGATGCGGAAATTTTCGGGCGTGACCTCGAGCAGTTCGTCGTCCGCGAGGTATTCCACCGCCTCGTCCAGCGACATCGAACGCGGGGGCGTGAGTCGGATCTCCATATCGCCGCGCGAGGAACGCGTGTTGGTGAGATGCTTCTTCTTGCAGACGTTGATCGGCAGGTCGGCGCCGCGCGAACTCTCGCCGACGACCATGCCCTCGTACACGTCCACGCCCGGGCCGACGAAGAGCGTACCGCGCTGCTCGGCGTTTTCCAACGCGTAGGCGGTGGTCGTCCCGGCCTCCATCGCGACGATGGAACCGGTGTTGCGCGTGTTCATCGGCCCGGCCATTTCGTCGTAGCCGCGGAAGATGGTGTGCATCACGCCCATCCCGCGCGTGGAGGTGAGGAACTGATAGCGGAATCCCAGCAGGCCGCGCGTCGGGGCGACGAAGACCATGCGCGTCGTCCCCTGACCCGTGTCGTGCATCTCCATCATTTTGCCGCGCCGACTCCCGAGCATCTCCACGACCACGCCGACCGTGTCGGCGCTGGTCTCCACGTGGACTTCCTCGTACGGCTCGAGGGTGGCGCCGTCCTCCGCCTTGTGGTAGATGACCTCCGGCCGCGAGACCTGGAACTCGTAACCCTCGCGGCGCATGGTTTCGATCAGGATTCCCAAATGCAGTTCGCCGCGCCCGCTGACGAGGAAATTCTCAGCCGAGTCGGTCTTGTCGACGCGCAGGGCGACGTTCGTGCGGAGTTCGTCAAAGAGACGCTCCCTTAATTTCCGCGACGTGCCCCACTTGCCTTCGCGTCCCGTGAACGGCGAGGTGTTGACGCCAAACGTCATGCGGACGGTCGGCTCTTCGACTTTGATGGTGGGAAGCGCGACGGGTTCCAGCGGGTCGGCCAAAGTTTCGCCGATGGCGATGCCTTCCAGGCCCGCGAGCGAGACGATATCGCCCGCGCTGACTTCGTCCACTTCCACTTTTTTCAAGCCCTGGAACGTGTAGAGGTAGCGCGCCGCTTCGGGCAGGATGGAACCGTCCGCCTGGATGCGCGCCAGCTTTTGTCCCGCGTGGATGCGTCCCGCGTGGACGCGCCCGACCGCGGTGACGCCGCGATAGTCGTCATAGCCCAGCGCGGTGACGAGCAGTTGGAGCGGCGCGTCGAGGTCCACTTTGGGCGCGGGGATGTGGCGCAGGATCACGTCGAAGAGCGGACTCAGGTCGGGGCCGAGATCCGGCGTCAGTCCCGCGCGCTGCGTGGTGGCGACGGCGTAGACGATGGGGAAGTCGGCTTGCTGCTCGGTCGCGCCCAGTTCGATGAAGAGGTCGAACGTGTCGTTGAGGACGCGGGCGGGCTCGGCGTCTTTGCGATCCACTTTGTTGATGACCACGACGGCTTTGTGTCCCATCTCGAGGGCCTTCTTGAGGACGAAGCGGGTCTGCGGCATGGGGCCTTCGGCCGCGTCGACGAGGAGGAGGACGCCGTCCACCATGTTCATGACGCGCTCGACTTCGCCGCCAAAATCGGCGTGACCGGGCGTGTCCACAATGTTGATCTTGACCTGTCCGCCCGTCTGCGGGTCGGGGATGGTGATGGCGGTATTTTTGGCGAGGATGGTGATGCCGCGTTCGCGTTCGAGGTCGTTGGAATCCATGACGCGCTCGGCGACCTGCTGGTTATCGCGGAAGGTGTGCGATTGACGCAGGAGTCCGTCCACGAGGGTGGTCTTGCCGTGGTCCACGTGGGCGATGATGGCGATGTTGCGGAGGTCGGTTCGTTCGATGGTCATGGTTTCATAATTTTCTGGCCGAAGAGTCTGGGAAAGCATTTTGTAGCTCCAAAATTTAACCGAGGATGAATAAAAGCAAACGTCAGGTCGGAATAGCGGATTGACGGTCGAACGATTAAAGACCAACCATACAAAAAACCCCCGACTGGGAGGCCGAGGGTTTCGTTTAGAAGTCGTTCGGCGTGCGGGCGATATTCTATCAGAATGATGAAAATTCTGGAAGAGGTCAAACGGTGTTTTCTCAAACTTCTCGAAAACAGGCTTATACTCGGAGTCTCGCGGAAACCCGCGCGCAGCGCGCAAGCCTGGCGGCAGCAAGCGCCGATCACGCCTTTCGCAAGCTGCAAATTTATCTCGAAAACGCCCTGGAGAGTGTTTCTTAACTCCTTTTTGCACACAGAATTGACGGATTGCACGAACAAACAGGATTTTTCGTAAGCGATTCTATCCGCGAGAATCCGTGCAATCCGCGTCATCCGTGTACTGAAGAAACTGTCTCTTACGCGGAGGAGCGACCATGGACCATAACAGAGTAGTTCGGAAAGAATTTTCAAAACAAGCCGCGAGGTTTGGAGATCAGGGACTGACGCTCTCCAGCCAGGACCTTCTGGATTGGATCGTGGATTCCCTGCCCCTGAAGAAGGAGTTCCGAGTTTTGGACGTCGCGGCAGGGACGGGACATCTCAGCCGGGCAATCGCTCCCCGCGTCAACGAGGTCGCGGCCATTGACCTTACCCCAGCCATGTTAGCCCAGGCCCGCGAGGAAGCGGCCAGGCAAAATCTGACAAATATCGTTTTTGAAGAGGGCAACGCCGAACGATTACCCTATGAGACGGGACGCTTTGACCTCGTGGCATCACGGCTGGCGCTCCATCATTTCGAGAAGCCCATAATCCCGCTTCGGGAAATGGCCCGGGTGTGCAAGCCAGACGGCAGACTGGCGGCCATTGACCTGATGGCTCCCGAAGATCCAAAAATCGCAGCAACCTACAACAGTCTGGAAAGATCGCGAGACCCATCCCATACAGCCGCATTGTCAATAACCCAAATGAAAGCGCTATTTGCGGACGCTGGCCTGGCGATAGAGACGCTGGAAACCAGGAACGTGGAGGTCGATTTTCAGCGATGGACACAGATGACAGGAACCGCCCCCGGCGTTACGGAAGCGCTCAAAGAAAGGCTGCTGAAAGACCTCGGCGCCGATTCCGAAACAGGCATGAGACCCTTTATAAGAAACGGCGCGCTCAAATTCCTGCAAGTCTGGGCGATCGCCGTTGGAAAAAAGGCCTCTGTCGCAAAACGAGCCTGACCGAGGCAGCCTGCGCTTCACGGACGTTCCTCCATATGGCCTTCTCAAAGTCGCTTGACAAGTTGGCGATATGGAACGCGCATAGCGCGAACACCAGCGCTTGCGCCAGGCGCAAGTGTGGGCGAATTTCGCTAACTTACCTGCTTTGCTACAGCCATGCGTTCTCCCATAACGCCTATTGCCCCGGACCGAAACCTGGTCTATACTTGAAGAAATCCCCGTAAAGGACCGCCTCATGCGCGAACGAAGGCACACGCAGCGAAAAAAATTTGGCTTCTACATGCGCGTCCTCAACGACGAAAACGAGGAGACCGTCGGCCATCTCGTAGACATCAGCGCGGACGGCCTGCAACTCGAAACGACCGCCTCCCTTCCGATGGGACAGGTCTTTCACCTGCACATGGAACTCACTCCCGACGTCTCGGACAAACTGTTCATGTTCTTCTCCGCACGCCCCAGATGGATCAAGCCGGACGAGATCATGCCCAACCTGTTCAAAGTCGGCTTCGAGATCACCCACATCGAACCGCACGACCGGGAAATCTATCAGCGCCTGATGGAAATATACGGCGAATAAATCAGAAACCCGTTTTCTTGAAGAAAACGGGTTTCTCGTTTTTAGGCTTTCACCAACCCCACCGTCAGCGTCTCGCCGTCGAAACTGTCGCTGGCGGTAAACGCGTCGGCGGGCGGGGGCATGAACTGCAAATCCACCGTCAGCGTTTCGGACGTCACATAATCGCGATGCTCCTCGACCGCCGCCTTCAATCCCTCGCTGGCGACGACGAACATCCTGATCCGATCCGCCACATCAAGCTCCGCAGACTTGCGGAGGTCCTGCGCGCGGCGGACAAACTCGCGGGCGAGTCCCTCGCGGACGAGTTCGGGCGTCAACTCCGTGACGAGGGCCGCGACGTACGCGCCCTCCTCGGCGACGGCGAATCCCTCCTTCGCGACCGCCTTGACCTCCACCTCGTCGTCCAACACCTCGAACGTTTCGCCTCCCGCCTCGACTTTGAGCGGACTGCCGTCCATCAGCGTTCGCGCCGCCGATTCCGCGTCCATCGCCAGGATCGCCTTCTGGATGGCGGGGAACCTGTTGCCGTATTTCTGTCCGAGCTGCTTCGGCAGCGGCTTGATCGTGTGCGCCACCGCCTCGGTGGACGAATCCAGCAGGCGGACCCGCTTCACGTTCAACTCGTCCGCGATCAACTCGGCGAAGACTTCCACCGCCTTCCGTTCGGAGACGTTGCCCACCGAAAACGCAGCCTCGGACAGCGGCTGGCGGACTTTGCGATTTGCCTTCTGCCGCGCCGAATGTCCGAGCGAGACGAGCTTCATCACCGTCGCCATATCGCGGTTGAGCGTCTCGTCAATGCGCGAGACGTCCGTTTCGGGCCACCGCGCCAGATGGATGGATTCGGGCGCGTCCTCGTCCGCCGAGCGGACGAGGTTCTGGTAGAGTTCATCCGCAAGGAAGGGCATGGCGGGCGCGAGCAGTTTGGCGACCGTCACCAGCGCGGCGTAGAGGGTGGAGTACGCGGCCTGCTTGTCCGAGTCCGACTCAGATTTCCAGAAGCGGCGGCGCGAGCGGCGCAGGTACCAGGTCGAGAGTTTCTCCACAAATTCCTGGATCGGACGCGTAGCGCGCGTCACTTCGTATTCCTCGTAGCCCGCCGTCACCTCGCGGACGAGGACGTTGAGTTCCGATAGCAGCCATTGGTCGAGGCTGGAGTAACGCAGGTTGGCTTGCGCTTCAGGTTTCCATTTGTCGAGGTTAGCGTAGGTCACAAAGAACGAGTAGACGTTCCACAGCAGCAGCGTGAAGTCGCGCACCACCGAGCCAACCAGTTCAGGAGAGAAGCGGCGCTCCTGTCCTGGCGGTGTGGCGGTGTAGAGGTACCAGCGGAAGGCGTCCGCGCCGTGGACTTTGAGCACGTCCCACGGGTCCACGATGTTGCCGAGGCTCTTCGACATTTTGCGGCCCTCGCCGTCGAGGATCAGCCCGAGGCAGATCACGTTCTTGAACGAGACGGAATCCATCAACAGCGAACTGATGGCATGGAGCGAATAGAACCAGCCGCGCGTCTGGTCCACGGCCTCGCAGATGAAGTCGGCGGGGAATTGCTGTTTGAATTTTTCCTGATTCCCGAAGGGATAATGCCACTGCGCGTACGGCATCGAACCCGAGTCGAACCACACGTCAATCAAATCGGGGACGCGCTGCATCCTGCCGCCGCACTTTTTACAATCCCAGGCGATCTCGTCCACATAGGGACGGTGGAGGTCGAGTTCGCTCAGGGCGCGGCCCGCGAATTTGGAGAGTTCGTCCACCGAGCCGACGCACTCGCGGTCTTTACAGTCCTCGCACTCCCACACGGGGAGCGGCGTGCCCCAGTAGCGTTCGCGCGAGAGCGCCCAGTCAATGTTGTTTTCGAGCCAGTTCCCGAAGCGTCCGTCCCGGATGTGGTCGGGAGTCCAGTGGATGGTCTTGTTGAGTTCCACCATCCGCTCTTTGAAGCGGCTCGTGCGGATGTACCACGCGTCGCGGGCGTAGTAAAGCAGCGGGGTTTTGCACCGCCAGCAGAACGGATACGTATGCGTGTACGATTCCGCGCGGAACAGGAGGCCGCGGTCGTCGAGGTCGCGGATGATCATCGGGTCGGCGTCCTTGACGAATACGCCGCGCCACGGCGTCACTTCGGGGATGAACGTCCCGTCGGGCAGGACGGTCATCAGCACGGGCAGGTCGAATTCGAGCGCGGCCTGCATATCCTCCGCGCCGAAGGCGGGCGCCATGTGAACGAGTCCCGTGCCGTCTTCGGTCGTGACGAAATCGCCGAGGACGACGTAATGCGCGGGTTTGTCGGGCGGGAGGAAGGTGAAGAGCGGAAGATATTTCTGTCCCTTCAATTTCCTGCCTTTGAACGCGTCCACGATTTTCACTTCCTCGCCGCGGAAGACTTTTTCGAGCAGGGGCTTGGCGAGGATCAACTTCTCCTTTTTACCGTTCACCGCGCGCTCCACAGTGACGTACTCCACGTCGGGATGCGCGGCCACCGCCACATTGCCCGGAAGCGTCCACGGCGTCGTCGTCCAGACGAGGAGCGAGGTGTCGGGCTTGTCCGCCAGCGGCATGCGGACGAAAACCGAGGGGTCGGTCGCCTCGTCGTAGCCGAGCGCGACTTCATGGTCGGAGAGAGTCGTCCCGCAACGCGGGCAGTACGGCACGACTTTGTATCCCTTGTAGAGCAGGTCGCGGTCCCAGAAATTTTTCAGGATGTTCCAGACCGACTCGATGTAGTCGTTGGTGAACGTCACATACGCCGTTTCCAGGTCCACCCAAAAGGCGATGCGGTCGGTCAGCCGTTCCCAGTCCTGGATGTAATCGAAGGCGGACTTGCGGCACTCGGCGTTGAACTTCGCCACGCCGTAGGCTTCGATGTCCTGTTTGTTCTTGAACCCGTGCCGCTTCTCGACTTCGATCTCGACGGGCAGGCCGTGCGTGTCCCAGCCGCCGCGCCGCGAGACGCGGTAACCACGCATGATCTTGTAGCGCGGGAACATGTCCTTGAACGCCCGCGCCAACACGTGGTGAACGCCCGGTTTGCCGTTGGCGGTGGGAGGCCCCTCGTAGAAGACATATTCGGGCGCGCCCTGTCTCCGCTCGACGGTCTTCTTGAAGACGTCTTCGCGCTTCCACATTTTGAGAACGGCTTCTTCCATCGCCGTCACGTCGAGTTTGGGGCTGACTGATTTAAATGACATACTTCCTCCGGGTTGAAGGTTGAAAGTTGAAGGTTCAAGGTTGCGGAAAACATTCAACATTCCAACATACAACCTTCAACTCAAAAACAAAAACTCTCGCCTCAAATCAGAGACGAGAGCATGGCTCACGCGGTACCACTCTGCTTCCCATTGATGGGCGCTCGCCGAGGTCCATCAACCTCGCGCCTTGATAACGAAGCGCGACTCCGTCTCACCTACTCTCCGCCGACCATCTGACTATCCAACCACGCGACCACCTGACTATGCGACCACGCGACTATCAGACTATTCGACTAATTTCAGTTCGCCGCTCCGGGAGGATTTTCCGTCCGCTTCGCTGACCCGCTTCACACCATCTGCAGGCTCTCTGACAGTTCCACGAACGTACTCGTTCCCATCCACGCGTTTGATGACGGCATTATGCCACAAAATTTAACGTCGGTCAAACCGATTTGACCTGCAACTCAACTCGCGGGATAATCCCCCGCATGGACATCCTCATCACCGACTCGACTCCCGCCTCCCAAACCGTCTCCGCCTCGCGCGTGACCTTGAACCTGCCGCGGCCTCCCCGCGCGTTTTACCGCCACGGATGGCAGTCCTGGTCCCTCGCCGCGTGGACGGACCTCTCCCCGCTCCCGATTCAAAAACCCGACATCTTCCACGTCCTCCAAACGGACGCGGCCTACGCCCGCGAGCCGCTCCCGCACGGATCGTGGGTCGGCGCGGCGGAAATGGACGACGGCAGGATCGTCCTCCTCGGCGCGCTCGGCATGGACGCGCATGTCCGCCTGGACGGCAGTCAACTCGAAGGTTGGTACGAATCGGGCGAGGGCGAATGGTTCATCCACTTTGGCGTGGAACAAAACGCCTTTCCTGCCTATACGCAAGCGCTCGGCGAGCGATTCGGATTTGCCGCCGCGAGGCCCGCGCCGCGTATCTGGTGCTCGTGGTACAGCCTTTACACGTTGATTGACGAACCCACCCTCCACAAGGTTTTCGACGGCCTCGGCGACCTCCCCTTCGATGTTTTGCAAGTGGACGACGGCTGGCAGGTCAGCCTCGGCGATTGGGAAGCCAACGAGAAATTCCCAGCGGGCATGACCGCGCTGGCGGACAAAATAAAATCCACGGGGCGCAAAGCAGGCTTGTGGCTCGCGCCGCTTTTGGCGGCAAAATCCTCGCGGCTGTTCCGCGAACATCCCGACTGGTTTTTAAAAGATGAAGCGGGGAAATTCGTCTCGGCGGGATTCAACTGGGGCGAGTGGATGTACGCGCTGGATACCACCCATCCCGCCGCGCAAGAATGGCTGGCGGCGCTGATGAAACAAGTCCGCGCCTGGGGCTTCGATTATCTCAAACTCGATTTTCTCTACGCGGGCGCGCTGCGCGGCAAACGTCACACGGAGGCGCCGCGCGAGGCCGCGTACCGCCTCGGGCTGAAAGTTCTGCGCGAGGCGATGGGCGCGGACGCGTACTTCCTCGCCTGCGGCGCGCCGATCGTCCCCTCGCTCGGTCTGTGCGACGCGCTGCGCGTCGGCCCGGACGTCGCGGGCGAATGGGAGAGTCATCGCGACGCGGTCCTGCTCCAAAATCCCGCCACGCCCGGGGCGCGCAACGCCATCCGCACGACGGTCAACCGCCTCTGGTTGAGTCCGCTCGTTCAGACCGATCCCGACGTGGCGTATTTCGCCGCCAAGGGCAATTCGCTGACCGTCGAACAGCGGCTCCTGCTCCAGGACCTGGCGCTGGTCTGCGGCTTCAAGGCGACCTCCGACCTGCCGCAATGGATGACCCCGGCCGAGCGCGAGTCCCTGCGCGCGTTTCTTGAAGATACGAACGAGTACCGTCCCGAGGGAGGTTATCGCTATCGCGTCGCTTCGCGCCGCGTGGACTTCACGCCCGCGATCGAACTTCCGCCGCGCCCCAGCAAATTAGAATCTATCCAAAGAACAATATTCGCCGCGCTGGGAAACCAGCCCTGGGCGCTGCGCCTGCTGGATTGGATGGGGAAACGTTCGTTGAAGAAGACGGTTTAAGCGGTTCGGGCGACAGATCAACTACTTCGCCGTCCTCGCCCTCCTTCTGCATCGGATTGCGTCCCAAACGCCATTCACATATCGCCCGCACACGTTCATAAAGCAAATCTTGAAGTTCGTTGAACGCGGGCGGCGGTTTAGCCTTCCCAATCTGCTCGGAGCGATAGCCCATCCACAACGCGTTGAGAGCCTTGTCCACGTCGTAATCGAACAATTGGGGATTTTCGCGATAAACGCTTAGGATGGCCCATTCGATGTTTTGCAAGACGTCCAAATATTCTTCTTCAACTAAGGTCATATGAAATTTACCTTACTTGTGAATGATTGAAAACAATCCTCGTGCGAACGCGCAGGAGCGTCACTCCAACGCGTTCTCCAACGACTTAATATCCGCCGCGCTTGGCAAATGCACGCGCAAGACGCGCCGTCCGGCGGCTTGTAACGCTTCGTAATCGCCCAACGCCTGCGCGCGGATGAGCGCGCCGAAAGTCAATCCCTGCGTCGGGATTTCGAGGTCGTTTTCCGCGTCGCACACGACCTGAATAAACAGCCCCGTGTTCGGCCCGCCCTTGTGGAACTGTCCCGTGGAATGCTGGAAGCGCGGACCGAATCCCGCCGTCGCCGCGCAATGAGTCTTCGCGCGGATGGCGACGCGCATCCGCTGGAGCGCTTCGATCATCTCCGCGTTGCGCGGCAGGTAGGCGTTGACGGCGACGTAATCTCCCGCCTTCGCCTGCGCCAAAAATTTCTCCAGCGCGGGCTTCGCCTCGCGGACGTCCACCAGGTCCACGTCGGCGAGTTTGCCCGTCTTTTGGAAATCGGCGATGCGGGCGTTGGTGCGCGCTTTGCTGTCCTGCACGTTGGGCTGGTCGAAGGCGTTGACGCCGAGAATATGACAGGCCGCGGCGACCGCAATCTCCCAGCGGAAAAATTCCGCCGAGGCGTCGTGATAATCGGCGAGGGGCAATGCAACCACGGGATGGCCCGCGCTTTTGAGAGCGGCGATCCCGGCATCGAACTCGCCCGTCTGATGCAGATAGACGAACAGCCGGTCGTTCCCGTACGCTTCGGGCGCGCCGAGCGGTTCGAGCGCGACGGGCAGGATTCCCTTCCCGTCCTTGCCGCTGGATTCGGCGACGATCTGCTCGACCCAGCCCGCCAGCGCGGACAGGGGCGCGTCCGCCAGGACCGTCAGCTTGTCGCGGCCGGCCAGAGCGGACTCAGCCATCACGGCGCCGAGCGCGACGCCCGGGTCGCGCGCGATAGGGACGTCCGCGCCGCATTGGCTCTTCATCCAATCCGCGCGGTCGAGGAAGCCGGGCAGGTCGTATCCGAGCAGCGCGGCGGGGACCATGCCGAAGTCGGTCATGGCGGAGTAGCGTCCGCCCACGGATTCGTCGGAGGAGAAAATCTTGCGGAAGCCGCGCTCGCGCGCGAGTTTTTCCAGGCCAGTCCCGGGGTCGGTGGTGGCGACGAAGCGCGAGCCGTCGCCGTTGGACAACTTCCAAAACAGGTCGAAGGCGGCCATCATCTCGGCCGTGCCGCCCGATTTACTGGCGACGATGTACAGCGATTTTTCGGGCGGGAAATTCTTCGCGGCCTCCGCCACCTGCCGAGGGTCGGTGGAGTCGAGGATCGCCAGCGAGAGCGGCGCGGCGACGTTCGCGGCCGCTTGCAGGGAACTCAGCGCTTCGGCGGTCAGCGAGGAGCCGCCCATTCCAAGCACGAGGACGCGGTCAATGCCCGCGTTGCGGACTTCCTCCGCGAAGGCTTGATAGTCGGGGATGCGGGCGCGGGCTTTTTCGGGAGAGGCCAACCAGCCGAGACGGATCGCGGCCTCGCGCTGGCCCGCCTCGTCCGCCGCCCAGAGGGAGACGTCGTGCCGCCACAGCCGCGCGGAGAACGCGCCCGCTTCGAGGGAGGATAAGCGCCGGGCGACAGAGTCCGCCAAAGGTCCGAGCGAGGCGATGGCAGCTTTCCGTTTTTCGTCCAGTTCCGCGAACAATTGCGTGAAGGCTTCAGCGAAGGTCTTGACGCCTTCCACTTCGAGTTCGTGAGTGACCGCGTCCATCGAAATGCCGAGCGTCTTGAGCTGCGCGAAGACGCTGCGGGCCTCGTCGAGGTCGCGCGTGAGCGTGATTTCGGCGTGACCGTGATCGCGGAAGGCATTCAGCGTGGCGGGCGGGATGGTGTTGACGGTCTCGGGACCGATGAGGCTGTCCACATAGAGGGTGTCGGGGTAGGCGGGGTTCTTCGTGCTGGTGCTGGCCCACAGCGGGCGCTGGACGCGCGCGCCTTTGAGTTTAAGTTGTTCCCAACGGTGCGTGGTGAAGACCGCGGTGAAGGCTTCGTAGGCGAGCTTGGCGTTGGCGATGGCGGCTTTGCCGCGCAGGGGCGCGCCTTCGGGAAGTTTGGGGTCTATCTTCGTGTCGACGCGCGAGACGAAGAACGAGGCCACCGAGGCGATGCGGTCAATGGGATGTCCCGCGGCGAGGCGTTCTTCGAGCCCGTCGAGGTAGGCGATCATCACTTCGGCGTAACGTTCGAGCGAAAAGATGAGCGTGATGTTGATGTTGATGCCCGCGGCGATGGAGCGTCGGATGGCGGGGATGCAGGCCTGGGTCGCGGGGATTTTGACCATCAGGTTGGGACGGTTCACGCGCTCCCAGAGCGTCCGCGCCTGTGCGGCGGTGGCTTCCTCGTCGTCAGCGTAGCGCGGGTCCACTTCGATGCTGACGTAGCCGTCGCCGCCGTTCGTCTCGTCGTAGAGGGGACGGAAAAGGTCGCAGGCTTTCTGGATGTCTTCCACGGCGAGACGCCAGAAGACCTGCTCCGCGTCCCAGCCCGCCCAGGCGAGGGGGATCAACGCCGAGTCGTAATCGTTGGACTTCGTCATGGCGTGGTTGAAGATGGACGGGTTGGAGGTGACGCCGCGAATGTCGCCGCGCCGGATCATGGCTTCGAATTCGCCGTTCTCCAATTGTTTGCGCTGGATGTTATCGTACCAGAGAGACTGGCCGAGAGAGGTGAGTTTGGTAATGGGGTTCATGCGGGTCCTGTCTGTGTTGAAGATCTGAACGGTTAAATTTCAGCAAGGCAGGCCGAAGGCATTCTTTCGGGAGACCGATCCTGGAAAGAACGGCGGCCATGCCCCGCTAAAATAATTGTACCTTATCATACAACGTTTCAAGGCAGGTCGCGGAAGAGGCAGTCGGAGAGCAGGAAGCGCAGCGTCCCATCCGTGCGGACGGCGAGACGCGTGGAACCAGCGAAATAGTATTTCGTGACAACCGCGTTCTTCACTTCATCCCGCAAGGGGATAATATAGTGATTGCCAACATAGACGGCGGTGATTCCGTTGACGGTGGCTTTGATCTGCTTGCCATCGCCATCATAGACGAAACTCGCGGTCGCCGACGCGCGCGCAACGGTTCGCTCAATCCCGCACAGACGGAACTTGTCCGCGCGTTGCGCGAAGGCTTGGGATTACTGGAAGAGAAAAATATGGATGATGTTAAGGCGCAAAACGAAGTAGCGGTATAATCTCACCCCCCACTCGGAAAGACGGGCTGAACTCCCAAGTTCGGTTCGTCTTTTCATTTTGGCTCATGTTCAGAACAAGTGATTCGGTAGAATAGGGGCATGGACTTTCCAAT
>ERZ795060.491-NODE-491-length-53742-cov-18.186898_pt1 | contig 53742 bp, 50 predicted proteins | sample MGYA00375144_ERZ795060 | MGnify/ENA primary metagenome ERZ795060 (study PRJEB30189, sample SAMN05720157) | activated sludge metagenome | isolation source: anaerobic digester from wastewater treatment plant | place: Japan | collected 2015-05-15 ... | reverse complement strand
TGGCTGTGGTTCCATTCATTTCTTCGTGTTGCATTTCATTCTACAATGAGCCGACGCTATCAACTAGTCCAAAGGTGTTGACCCGAATTTTCAGCTTTGCTATAATACAATAGCATGAGAAGCGGGAGCATCGTGGAGCACCGGACCTTTAACTCGGGTGTTCTGTGTGGGAGGATGTCCCGCGATCATATTCTTAGTGGTGTTGTGCAGGCGTGGCGGAATTGGCAGACGCGCTAGACTTAGGATCTAGTGGGCAGACCCCGTGAGAGTTCGACTCTCTCCGCCTGCACCATTTTCATATACATAACTGGTTCGCTGCCAAGCTGGTTACACTTTCAAGTGTACTTTTTTTGCGTTAAGGCGACGAAAGGAGAATGCGCATTATGGCTGCCAAATTGGAGAAACTGGAGAACAGCAGAGTCAAGCTCACCGTAGATATAGATGCCGATGGTTTAGAGCAAGCTATGGAAGAAGCTTACCGGAAGAACGTGAAGCGGATCACCATCCCCGGCTTCAGGAAAGGCAGGGCCCCCCGCAAGCTCATCGAGCTGAACTACGGACCCGATGTGTTTCTCGAAGATGCGGTGGAGATCCTTTTGCCCCGGCTCTATGAGCAGGCAGTGGAGGAAACCAAGATTCAGCCGGTGGACCGGCCCGAGGTAGATATTACCGACATCGCGCGGGGCAAGGGCGCGACTTTTACCTATACCGTTGATGTTTACCCCGAACTGCAGCTGGGGACCTACAAGGACCTGGAAGTGGAGCGGGAGATTGTCAAAATAACCGATGAAGATGTGGAAAACGTCCTCAAGCAGCAGCAGGAGCGGGGCGCGCAGCTCGTGGTTCCCGAACGCAAGGTGGTGCAGGAAGGGGACTTTTTAGTCATCGACTACATGGGGTACATAGATGGTCAACCCTTCAGCGGTGGCGCCGCGGAAAACCAGATGATCCAGGTGGGTTCTGGACGCTTCATCCCCGGCTTCGAGGAGCAGCTGGTGGGTATGGAAGTTGGCCAGAGCTCCAAGATCACCGTAACTTTCCCCGAGGACTATCATGCCGAACAGCTCGCGGGGAAGGAAGCGGTTTTCCACGTCACCGTGAAGGAACTGAAGGTGCGGGTCCTGCCCGAGCTGGACGATGAGTTTGCCAAGGATATCAGCGAGTTCGACACCTTGGAGGAGCTGCGGGCTCACATCCGCAAGAATCTCGAGGACGAGGCGACCCGCAGAACCAACATTCAGATGGAGAATAAACTATTAGAGCTCATCGCGGAAGGCAGCCAGGTGGAAGTCCCCCAATCCATGATCAAGCGTGAGGCGGAGTATCTCTACGGATCTTTCCTCCAAAACCTGGCGATGCAGGGGATCCGCGAGGATGTCTACCTGGAGATCACCGGCAGGAGCAAAGAGGAGATCCTGGAAGACTTTGAGCCGCAGGCGAAAACCCGCATCATCTACGATCTGATCCTGGAAGCGGTGCGGGAAAAAGAAGGGATTGACGTTTCCGAAGAAGAAGTGGATGATCGGATTAAGGAGTACCTCGAGCAGTACGCAGATGAGCCTGAGGCGCAGGAGCGGGTGCGGGCTTACTGGAATGAGCAGAGGGAGCAGATCGCCATGGGCCTTGCCCGGGAGAAAACCATGCAGCTCATCGTGGATAGTGCCCGCATCACTGAGGTGGAAGCTCCTCGCCAGGAAACTGCGGAGGACTCTGCAGAGAATTAAGAGCAGAAAGGCGGGGTGAGGATTGAGCGTGTTAATCCCAATGGTTGTTGAACAGACGAATCGTGGGGAGCGGGCCTTTGACATTTACTCCCGGCTCCTCAAGGATCGCATCATCTTCTTGGGAGGCCCCATCGATGACCATGTGGCCAACCTGGTCATTGCCCAGCTTTTGTTCTTGGAATCCGAGGATCCGGATAAAGATATCCACTTGTATATAAACAGCCCAGGTGGGGTAATCTATTCGGGATTGGCCATCTATGACACCATGCAGTACATTAAGGCCGATGTGTCCACGATCTGCGTGGGCATGGCAGCGAGCATGGGCGCCCTGCTGCTCAGTGCGGGCACAAAGGGCAAGCGCTTTGCCCTGCCCAACTCCCGGATTATGATCCACCAGCCCATGGGAGGTGCCCAAGGACAGGCCAGCCAGATCGAGATCCAGGCCAAGGAGATTCTCCTGCTCAAATCGCGCATCAATGAGATTCTCCAGCAAACCACCGGTCAACCCCTGGAGAAGATCCAGCAGGATACCGATAGAGATTACTACATGTCCGCGAAAGCCGCTGTTGAGTACGGCATCATCGATGGTGTCCTCACCAAAAGGCAGGTCCAGAGCAATTCCGGGCAGTAAGGGATAAATGAGGTGATTGGATGTTCAAATTTGGCGATGAAAAAGGACAGCTGAAGTGTTCTTTTTGCGGCAAAATGCAAGAACAGGTCAAGAAACTCATCGCCGGGCCGGGGGTCTACATCTGCGACGAATGTATTGAGCTGTGCAACGAGATCATAGAAGAGGAATTCACCGAAGATCAAGATCTGGAGCTGGAAAACGTACCCAAGCCCAAGGAGATCAAAGAGGCCTTGGACGAGTACGTTATCGGGCAGGAAGAAGCCAAGAAGACCCTGGCTGTAGCTGTGTACAATCACTACAAACGCATCAACAGCAACTTCAAAAGCGATGATGTGGAGCTGCAGAAAAGCAACATCCTCATGCTGGGGCCCACAGGCAGCGGCAAGACGTTCTTGGCCCAGACCCTGGCCAAGATCCTCAATGTTCCCTTTGCCATTGCTGATGCCACCAGCCTCACCGAGGCCGGCTATGTGGGCGAAGATGTGGAGAACATCCTGCTTCGGCTGATCCAAGCGGCAGACTACGATGTGGAACGGGCTGAGAAGGGCATCATCTACGTAGATGAGATCGACAAGATCGCCCGCAAGTCTGAGAACCCATCCATCACCCGCGATGTTTCCGGAGAAGGCGTGCAGCAGGCACTGCTGAAGATCCTGGAGGGCACAATTGCCAGCGTACCGCCGCAGGGCGGGCGCAAGCATCCCCATCAGGAGTTTATCCAGATCGATACCACCAACATCCTGTTCATCTGCGGCGGAGCCTTTGACGGGCTGGAAAAGATCATCGAGCGCAGGATCGGACAGAAGAGCATTGGTTTCGGTGCTGAGGTCCTGAGCCGGGAAGAAAAGAAGATCGGCGAGATCCTGCGGCAGATCATGCCCGAGGATCTCCTGCGCTACGGGCTGATTCCCGAGTTCATCGGGCGGGTGCCGGTGGTGTGCACCCTGGATGCGCTGGATGAGGAGATGCTGGTGCGGATCCTCACCGAGCCCAAGAACGCACTGGTCAAGCAGTTCCAGAAACTGCTGCAGATGGACGGCGTGACCCTGGAATTCGAGCCTGAGGCCCTGCGCATCATTGCCAAAAAGGCCCTGGAGCTGAAGACGGGCGCCAGGGGTCTGCGCACCATCGTGGAGGGGCTCATGCTGGATGTGATGTACAGCGTCCCCTCGGAAGAAGATGTTTCGAAGTGCGTGATCACCACAGCGGTGGTGGAAAAGCGGGAGCAGCCGCTGCTTGTCCGCAGTAAGAGCAAGGGCAAGGGCAAAGAGGAGAGCGCCTGATTCAGGAGAAGATGCAAGAGTATAGGTAGGGATAAGCTGGAAAACCGGCTTATCCTTTTTCTTTCTCCTGGGCATAATAGATGCTGTAAGCTTGGGGGAAGGAGCAGTACACATGGAAATTCTGGGGTTGATCAACCTTTTCTTTGCCATTGTCATCGGTTTGTATTTCTGGAATCTCCTCCGTCAGCAGCAGGGGAGCAAAACCGCCGTGGACCGGGAGTCCCGGCGGGAGATGGAAAAGCTCCGGCGGCTCAAGAGCATCGCCCTGAGCGAACCCCTCTCTGAACTGACGCGCCCTAAGGAGCTCCAGGAAATCGTGGGGCAAAGCGACGGTCTGAAGGCGTTAAGGGCTGCCCTCTGCGGCGCCAATCCGCAGCATGTGATCATCTACGGCCCGCCTGGGGTGGGCAAGACCGCCGCGGCCCGGGTGGTGCTGGAGGAAGCCAAGAAGAACCCCCTTTCCCCCTTTGCGCCTGATGCGGCGTTTGTGGAAGTGGATGCCACCACCGCCCGCTTTGACGAGCGGGGCATAGCCGATCCCCTCTTGGGTTCGGTCCACGATCCCATCTACCAGGGGGCCGGGCCCCTGGGCGTGGCGGGAATTCCCCAGCCCAAGCCCGGGGCGGTGACCAAGGCCCACGGCGGGGTGCTGTTCATCGACGAGATTGGGGAACTCCACCCCATCCAGCTCAACAAACTTCTCAAGGTCCTGGAGGACCGCAGGGTGTTTCTGGACAGCGCCTACTACTCAGCGGACGACCACAACATCCCGCAGCACATCCACGATATCTTCCAAAACGGACTGCCCGCGGATTTCCGCTTGGTGGGGGCCACGACGCGCCTGGCGGAAGAGCTGCCGCCTGCGCTGCGCTCACGCTGTCTGGAGATCTACTTCCGCAATTTGACCCCGGAAGAGATCGGCATCATCGCCGCCAACGCCAGCGCCAAGATCAAGCTGCCCCTGGAGCCGGGGGCCCTAGAGGAGATCAAGCGCTTTGCCGCCAACGGCCGGGATGCGGTGAATATGGTGCAGCTCGCCGGTGGTGTGGCCTTCAGTGAAGGGCGCAGGACCATCACCAAAGCTGATGTGCAGTGGGTGCTCAGCTGCGGTCAGTACACCCCCAGGCCCCAGAACCGCATCCGCCAGGAGCCGGCGGTGGGCGTGGTCAACGGACTGGCCATGTATGGACCCAACCTGGGTACGGTGATCGAGGTGGAGGCCGCGGCCGCCGCCTCCCGACCCGGCAGGGGACAGGTTAAGGTTACGGGCATCATGGATGAGGAAGAATTCGGACGGCAGGGCAGGACCATGCGCCGGCGCTCCCAGGCCCTCTCCTCGGTGGATAACGTCCTCACTGTGCTCAGAACCTGTCTAGCCCTACGCCCCCAGGACTACGACATTCACATCAACTTCCCCGGGGGCATCCCCGTGGACGGACCTTCCGCGGGGGTGAGCATGGTCACCGCGGTGGCCTCGGTCCTCACCAACCAGCCGGTATCTAACCTGGTGGCCATGACGGGGGAGGTGACCATCCGGGGCTTGGTGCGGGCCGTGGGGGGAATTGTCCCCAAGGTGCGGGCAGCAGGCGAAGCTGGGGTGAAGAAGGTGCTGATCCCCAAGGAGAACTGGCAGGAGAGTTTTGCCCTACAGCGGGAAGTGGAAGTGGTGCCGGTGAGCACCATCCAGGAGGTTTTGGAGCATGCGCTGTTGGAGGCAGCCGACCAACTGCACCTTCCTGCCGCCCCCCGCACACAGGGCGCCTTATTAGGAGCGTTTCCTAAAATCACCCCGGGAATAATTCCCTGATTTTCCAAACTATGATACAATAGAGGTACATGAACCAATGGGGGTGTAGAAATGGCAGAGAAGGTTTCCTCTCAGATGTTTCCGTTGCTACCTCTCCGTGGAACGCTTGTTTTCCCCTATATGGTTACACCGCTGGAAGTTGGGCGGCGGCGCTCAATAGAAGCCATCGAGCAGGCCGTGGTTGGAGACGGGCGTATAGTTTTGGCGGCACAGCATCATGTGCACACTGAAGAGCCTCAACCCGATGATATATACAAAGTAGGCACCCTGTGCGAAATAAAGCAGCTGCTGAAGGTACCCGAGGGTCAAGTGCGCGTACTGGTAGAGGGCCTGGCCCGAGTCACCCTCGAACATGTGGATGATGCTGATGGTTATTACGAAGCATTTATAACCGTTGTCCCCGAAATAGATGGAGAGATGACCAGGTTGGAGCGGGAGGCGCTGGTGCGCAGCGTCCGGGAAGAGTTTGGCAAGTATGTGCGCCTCGGCAAGAAGATACCAGCCGAGGTGCTCATGTCGGTAAGCGGTATTGAAGATCCCCATCGCCTGGCGGATACCATCGCCAGCCAGCTTCTGATTTCCTTCCAGGAGAAGCAGAAGCTTCTGGAGATCTTCCCTGTGGATCAGCGGCTGGAAGCCATTTTAGGCCTCCTCTACCGGGAAGGTGAGATCCTCAGCCTGGAGAAGTCCATCCAGCAGCGGGTACGCCGGCAGATGGAAAAGGCGCAGCGGGAGTACTACCTGCGGGAGCAGATCAAAGCCATCCAGGTGGAACTGGGTGAGCGGGATGAAAAGGGCAAGACCGAGACGGAGGAGATGAAGGAGCGGCTCCAGGAGGCTAAGCTTCCCAAGGAGGCTAAGGCCAAGGTGCTGCACGAAATCCACCGCCTGGAAAGGATGCCCCCCATGTCCGCGGAAGCCACCGTGGTCCGCAATTATATCGACTGGATGCTCTCCCTGCCCTGGTCCAAGCGGACGAAGGACCGCCTGGATCTGAACATGGCCGAGGAGATCCTCAACGAGGACCATTACGGCCTGGAACAGGTGAAAGAGCGCATCTTGGAGTTTCTGGCTGTGCGCCAGCTCACCAAGAACTCCAAGGGGCCGATTCTCTGCCTCGTGGGCCCGCCGGGGGTGGGCAAGACCTCCCTGGCCCAATCTGTGGGCAAGGCTCTCAACCGCAACTTCGCCCGCCTTTCCCTGGGCGGCGTGCGGGATGAGGCGGAGATCAGGGGGCATAGGCGCACTTATATCGGGTCGCTGCCCGGGCGCATCATCCAGACCATGCGCACCGTGGGCACCCGCAATCCAGTAATCGTCCTCGATGAAATTGATAAGCTGGCCTCTGATTTTCGGGGAGACCCGGCCTCCGCCCTTTTGGAGGTGCTGGATCCCGAGCAGAACAACAGCTTCGTCGATCACTATCTGGAAGTTCCCTTTGATCTATCTGAGGTCTTTTTCATTACCACCGCCAATGTGCTGCACACCATTCCGCCTCCCCTGCGGGACCGGATGGAAGTGATCAGCATCCCTGGCTACACTGAATACGAGAAGTTTGAGATTGCCAAGCGGCATCTCTGGCCTAAGCAGCTCAAGGCCAACGGACTCAAGCCTGAACAGATCCAGATCTCCGATAACACCATCCACAAGGTGATCAGCGAGTACACCAAAGAAGCTGGCGTGAGAACTTTAGAGCGCCGCCTGGGCACCATCTGCCGCAAGGTGGCCACGGAGATTGTCAAGGGCCAGATCACCAGCGCCCGGATCACCGTGAGCAACCTCCACAAATACCTGGGTGTCCGGCGCTATATCCCCACCGCGGCGGACAAGGAGGATAAGGTGGGCGTAGCCACCGGCCTGGCCTACACCCAGGTGGGAGGCGAGATCCTCAGCATCGAAGTGACGGTGATCGAGGGCAAGGGTAAGCTCACCCTCACCGGGCAGCTGGGGGATGTGATGCGGGAATCGGCCCAGGCCGCCCTGAGCTATGTGCGCTCCAGGGCTGCTGAGCTGGGCATTGATCCCAAGTTCCATGAAAGTAAGGACATCCACATGCACATACCGGAGGGGGCTGTCCCCAAAGATGGGCCCTCCGCGGGCATCACCATTGCCACCGCCCTGGCCAGTGCCCTCACCAACCGGCCGGTGCGGGCCGATGTGTCCATGACCGGGGAGATCACCCTCAGGGGCAGGGTCCTGGCGGTGGGAGGCATCAAGGAGAAGCTCTTGGCTGCCCACCGGGCCGGTATTTCCCGGGTTCTGCTGCCCGCGGAAAACGAGAAGGATCTGGAGGAGGTGCCCGCCAACGTCCTCAGCAAGCTCCAGATCACCTTTGTGGACCACATGGACCAGGTGCTGGCCCATGCGCTCTACCTGGAGCCGGTGGATCCCGAGCCCCCCGCCTTCATCCTGCCGGAAGCGGCGCAGGTGGCCGATGGGTCCTGGATGGGGGAACACGAGGCATGATCCTCAACGTGCACAACGCAGAGTTTCTCACCAGCGCGGTGAATGCCCGGGGCTATCCGGTCCATGATCTCAAGGAGATCGCTTTGGTGGGGCGTTCCAATGTGGGCAAGTCCTCGCTCATCAACGCTTTGGTGAACCGCAGGAAATTTGCCCGCACCTCCAACCAGCCTGGGCGCACCCAGTCCATCAACTTCTACCGCGTCGACCAGCTGTGCCTGGTGGACCTGCCTGGCTACGGCTTTGCCAAGGTGCCCGCGGCTGTGCGCAGTGCCTGGCGGCCCATGATTGAAGGCTATCTCACCGGCCGGCCCAATCTGGTGGGGGTGCTGCACCTGGTGGATGTACGGCACGAGCCCACCAAAGATGATCAGGTGATGAACCTCTGGCTCAGGGAAATGGAGCTGCCCTCGGCTTTGATTGCCACGAAGGTGGACAAGATCAGCCGGGGCCACTACCAAAAGCATGTTCAGATGATTAAGGCTGCCCTGGGCCGAGAACCCGTGCTCTTTTCGGCCCAGACCAAAGAGGGCCGGGACGAGGTTCTGCAGATCATCTGCACCCTGGCCGGGTTGATGTAGAAGGAATGGAAAGGGGTCTTCAGTGCGCAATGCGTACTGGAGACCCCTCTTTTTTACTGCTTCCCTCCGGGGAGTTTTTTGGGGAGGGGGCCCAGGATAGCAGGATATCCCAAATTGATAAAGAATTACCATTACAGGGCTGATGGGATTGGGGGGGTGCTGCTATGGAGCAGCGAGTGGAAAGACTGCAGAAGATCACCGCGTTTATCACTGCTGCCACAGCCTTAATCTTAGGCGTTATTTTTTATAATGGCGCAGGTGAGCAGGGATGGCTCGTTTTGCTCAGCCTTGCGGCAGTGTTTCTTTATCTGCAGACAATTGTAGTGCGCATTGGGGAACGTGCCGACTATTCCTTGGCTACCGCCTCCGTTCTCCCAATTGTGTTTCTGTGCGGGCCCACTCCGGCGATGATCGTTTCAGCTTTGGCCGGGATTGCCGACGGGGTGGTGCACAAGAAGGAATGGCCGAGGATTATATTCAACGCGGCCCAGCTGCCCATCTCGGCTTTGATGAGTGCCCTGGCTTTTGGGTTTTTCCGGGATCACCTGGGAAGTACGGGGCTCAGCCTGGTGGTGTCCATGGCGGCCGGGGCCTTGGTGTATATCCTGGCCAACATCTCCCTGGTGGCCCCGATGGTGTCCATCTGGCGGTCCGCGAGCTGGTTGTCGACGCTGCGGATGCTGCTCTCCCGCAGCCTGCTCAGTACGGTGAGCAGTGTCCTCATCGGCCTGGTGTTTACCTTGTTTGTCAAAGCCTACGGCTTTTGGGGCGTTGTGGGCTTCGGGGTTTTGCTGATCAACCTTTCGGGCATGCTAAAGGCGGCCGTGGAGGTCAGCAGCGAGCGGGCGCGCCGGAGAGAGCTGGAGGAGGTCTTGGTCATCGACGAGATGACCGGTGCGCTCAACTTCCGCTTCCTCAATAAATGGCTCAACGAGCCTTCGGATGATGCTGTGACCGTGCTGTTTTTTGATATAGATGATTTTTCGGTGTTCAACAACGAACACGGACATGTGGAAGGCGACCGGGTTTTGAAGATGTTAGTGGAGACCATCCTCGGGAGCATCCGCCCCCGTGATAAGGTGATCCGCTACGGCGGTGATGAGTTTGTGGTGCTCTTGGAGGGCGTTGGGGCTGAGGGCGGCGCCCGCGTGGCCGAGCGCATCATGGCCAATCTGAAGGGATTGCGGGAAAGCTATTGGAACAAGCCCTTAACCGTGTCAGTGGGCATCGCTTCCAAACCGGGACATACCAGGGATAAGCACCAACTGCTGCTGTTTTCAGACCAGGCCATGTACGCGGCTAAAAAGGCCGGCAAGAACACACTGCGCGTGTGGAGCAGTGAATGCGCTCAGGCTGCGGCTGCCACGGAGGACCCTTGCTAGGGTCTTTCTTTGCCTACTGGCTGGGAGTGTGCTGTCCTGAGGGAGGGAATGAACATGAGCACAGGATTGGATTTCGCAGCGCTGCTTGGGGAGATCGTGGAAGAGTGCCGGCCCCATGCGGAAAGAGGCCAGCTCCCAACCTATATCCCTGAACTGCGGAAGGGCAATCCCAGGCTCGCGGGCATTGCCCTGCAGACAGCAAGGGAGCTGTACGAAGCCGGTGACACCCGGGTGAACTTCACGCTGCAGAGCATCTCCAAGGTGTTCAGCCTGCTGGTGGCCATTGAGGAACGGGGGCCCGAGGCTGTGTTCGCCAAGGTGGGTGCGGAACCCACAGGAGATCCCTTTAACAGCATAGTCAAGCTGGAGACTGCGGAGAAAAAACCGCCCAACCCCATGATCAACGCGGGGGCCATCGCCGTCTGTTCGCTGATTCCCGGCGCCACTGTTGAAGAGAGGTTTGGCCGGATTGCCGGACTGCTGGAAGCGATCCTGGAGCGCCCCATCACCATCGATGAGGCCGTGTACAGATCGGAAAAGGAGACCGGCCACCGCAACCGGTCCCTGGCCTATTTTCTCAAAGATATCAACTGCCTGGAGGGGGATGTGGAGGAGGTACTGGATCTGTACTTCCGGCAGTGCTCCATTTTAGTAAATTGTGCCGATCTAGCCCGCATAGGCATGTTCTTCGCCACGAAGGGTATAAATGGAGCGGATACGCCGCTGGTTTCTGCCCGTGCGGTGCGTTTGGTGTCCACCTTTATGGTGACCTGCGGCATGTACAACGGGTCCGGCGAGTTCGCCATCCAGGTGGGAATCCCGGCCAAGAGCGGAGTGTCCGGAGGGATCCTGGGTGTGGTTCCCGGCCGCTTCGGTGTGGCCACCTTCGGTCCCGCCTTGGATCGCAAGGGCAACAGTGTGGTGGGCATCAGCATGCTCAAGCGTCTGTCGGAGGTTCTCGACTTCAGCATCTTTTAGGGGAGGGTGCTATGGGTAACGAGCGCATCACATTTTCAACCAGGAGGTTCCTGGTGGGTAGGGCAGGCCCTTTCCCCCGGGTGGTTTTCCGCGAAGAGGTTATCTTGGCGCTGGACCGGTATTCTCATACGCACTCCGTCGGTGAACAGGGCGGCTTTCTCATCGGGCGCAAGCAGGAGCTGAAAAGCGCGGAGAAATTCGAGGTGCTCATCGAACGGTTTGTCCCCATCCCGCAGAGAAGCGGCGCTTCGCGCTTGGTCATCACCCAAGAGCACTATGACAGCGTGCAGAGTGCGCTGCGCAGGAGCGGCCGCGGTGAGGAGATCGTGGGCTGGGCCCACATGCACCCCGGCTTTGGGGTATTTTTATCCGCCTTCGACAAAGAACAGCATGAAAGGTTCTTCCCCGAGGATTGGCAGGTGGCCTATGTAATGGACAACTTATCTGCAGAGCGGGCCGTCTACCAGATGGTTGATGGGGAGTGGAAGCGCCTGCCCGGCTACTATGTGCTCAGGGAAATGGCGGAAAACGAGATCGGGATTGCCGCTGGTAAATCCGGGAGTCCCTGGCTTAGGGCTGTCTTGGTCGTTCTCTTTTTGGGCCTGCTCATTGCCGGCGGTTCCTATGGCTATACCCTGGTGCGGGATCTGTACTTCGCGCCCACCCCCCGGCAGACCGTGGTGGAAGAGGTGGTGCCAGAACCGCCGAGTATAGCTCTGGAGGAGCAGCCGGAGCAGGGGCCAGTTGAGGAAGAACCGCCGGCTCCGGCGGTGCCGGCCCAGACCACGGTGACACCACCGCCCACAGTTCCCCGCTACACGGAGTATGTGGTCAAGCGCGGCGACAACCTGTGGTCCATCGCCCAAGAACTGTGGGGGGATCCCAGCCTGTACCGGCTGATCGCTGAAGAAAACGGCATTACCAACCCCAGCCACATTACGGTGGGCACCGTCCTCCGGGTTCCTGTGGATCCTCGGAATAATGACTGACAATTCAGAACAGGTGGTTGTCAATTCATAACTTTTTTGAAAAATAAGCAGGACTTCCGCAATCCGCCTCGAATATGAACTGTCACCGGGGAGGGATTGAGGAGGTGCTCGTATTAGAAAACTAGATCCTGTGTATGTTCAGTCGACGTTGGAGTTTCTAGGGAAAGCTTGTGCGGGGCACCCCCATCTGCGTGTGAAGATCGCCGTTGATTGCGTGGCTAAGGGGTATGCCACCCACGAGCAGGTTGCGGAGTTCGTCGGGCTGACAACCGCAAGTTGGAAGCAGTACTACAAGAACTTCCAGGAAGGGAACGTGGACAGGATACCTAAGCTTTTAAGGACGCTCGTCCCGGCCCGTGATCTCAGGTACCTGACCGGGTTCACCGACGAACAGCTGCGCCTGATCCTGGAACGGGTACTGGAGTTATCCCTGAAGGAGCGGTTGGAAAACCTGCTCTGGCGGGTGTTCCTGGTCTGGGAATACCAGATCAAGCAGGAACGGCTGCCCTCTGCAGGTGAAATCAGGCGCTGAGATGACAAAGAGCCGCGGAGTTTGCTCCACGGCTCTTTTTACGCGTCTTTTAGCTGTTGCGCTTTTCGGCGATTTCCGCCTGGATTTGCTGCAGGAATTCCTCCACTTCCAGAGCACCCAGATCGCCCCGGCGGCGGTGGCGCACCGCTACCCGGCCGCTTTCCTGCTCCCGCTGGCCCACAATGAGCATGTAGGGAATCTGCTGGAGCTGGGCCTCGCGGATCTTCTTGCCCATCTTTTCATCGCGGCGATCCACTTCCACCCTGATGCCGGCTGCAAAGAGGCGGTCCGCCACTTCCTGGGCGTAGGCCACATAATCATCGCTCACCGGAATCACCTGCACCTGCACCGGTGCCAGCCAGGTGGGGAAGGCCCCGGCGGTGTGTTCCGTGAGGATGGCGATGAAGCGCTCCAGGGCGCCGTAGATCACCCGGTGGAGCATGATCGGCCGCTTCCGCTCGTTGTTCTCGTCGATGTAGACCAGATCGAAGCGCTCCGGCATGGCGAAGTCCAGCTGGATGGTGGCGCACTGCCAGGTCCGGCCCAGGCTGTCCTCCAGGTGGAAGTCGATCTTGGGTCCGTAGAAGGCTCCGTCCCCTTCGTTGACCACATAGTCCAGTCCCTTCGCTTCCAGGGCCTGGCGGAGGGCTTCGGTGGCCTGCTCCCACACTGCGTCGTCACCGATAGCGTTTTCCGGCTTGGTGGACAGCTCCACATGGTACTTGAAGCCGAACACCTTGTACACATCGGCCACGAAGTCGATCACCCCGATAATCTCCTCCTGGATCTGGGAGGGCAGCATAAAGATGTGGGCATCGTCCTGGGTGAAAGCCCTGATGCGCATGAGCCCGTGGAGGGTGCCGGAGAGCTCATGGCGGTGCACCAGGCCCATCTCCGCCATGCGGATGGGCAGATCCCTGTAGGAGTGGAGCTTGCGCTTGTACATGAGCATGGCTCCTGGGCAGTTCATGGGCTTGATGGCAAAGGTCTGCTCATCGATGGTGGAGAAGTACATGTTCTCCTTGTAGTTGTCCCAGTGGCCCGAACGGTGCCAGAGCTCCTCGTGGAGCATGATGGGGGTTTTGATTTCCACATACCCGCGCTTGCGGTGTTCCTCCCGCCAGTAGGCCTCCAGCTCGTTGCGGAGAACCATACCCTTGGGGTGGAAGAAGGGGAAGCCCGGCCCTTCATCCTGGATGCTGAACAGATCCAGCTGCCTGCCTAGGACCCGGTGATCCCTTTTCGCGGCTTCTTCCAGCAGGCGCAGATGTTCTTTTAGGTCTTCCTTCTTCAAAAAGGCGGTTCCGTAGATGCGCTGCAGCATCTGGCGCTGCGCATCACCGCGCCAGTAGGCGCCGGCGATGCTCTGCAGTTTGAAGTGCTTCACCTGGGAAGTTCTCTCCAGATGGGGACCCCGGCACAGGTCCACAAACTCGCCCTGGCGGTAGATGCTCACCGTTTCATCCAGTTCCTCCAGGAGTTCCAGTTTGTAGTCCTGGTTCTCCGCTTTGAACAGCGCCACCGCCGCGGCGTTGCTGATCTCCTCCCGGACGATGGGCAGATCCTCGGCGATGATCTTGCGCATCTCCTCCTCGATCTTCTCCAGGTCCTCGGGAGTGAACCTGTGCTCCAGGTCGAAGTCGTAGTAAAAGCCGTTTTTGATCACAGGCCCGATGGCAATCTTCGTTCCCGGCCACAGCCTCAACACTGCTTGGGCCATGATGTGGGCCGTAGTGTGGCGCAGAATCTCCTCTTGGTTAATTGCAGCCATGTTTTGTTCCACTGTCATTCGCTCCTTTCTGGGGAATATAAAAAACCTCAATCCACATGGGACGAGGTTCTCGCGGTTCCACCCAAATTGATCGCACCGGCAAGGGATACGATCCACTCATTGCGCAGGTAACGGCTGCCCCGGCTCGGCCTACTGCTATTTCAGCCGGCGACTCCTAGGTGGTTTTCACCACTGCATCCCTGGGGGAGCTCTCAGCGTCCCACTCCCTTCTCTGTCAGGTAAGCGGCGGCTACTCGTCCTAATCATCGTCTTTCAATCTATTGCCTTTTAGCATACCCATCCTCCACTAGTTTGTCAAGGGGGTAAAGGAGAGGCGCACAGTCAACGCAGATCCTGCAGGCTCAGCATGGGAGCATCGCTTTGGGTATAGGTTTTGATCAAACCGTATACCAAACTGTCCTCCTCGATCCCGGGAAGATGGAGCACATCGAGCACTTCAACCACCATGGTGACGCTCGCGCCGCTGATCAATATGGCTGAACCCTCCGCGGTGTAGGCGAGTCCCGCGAGCTTAGCTACTTCGTCGGAATGGCCAAAGCCCAACTGGTTTGCCACAGCTTCCTGCCCCACGCTGAGGACACTCACGCCGATAACGTCGCCTTTCGCGATGTTCTTTCCAGTAACGCTCTGGGCACCCAAAAGCAGAACGATCTTGTCGTAATCAACCTGGGTTGCCCAGGAGCAGATCATGCCGTATTTGCGCCCGGCTTTCTCAAAGCAGACGGCATTCACTCCATAGTGAAATGCGTTCAAGGCCATGGGCGATCAGCACCTTTCTTTTTGGCTTCGGATTTCACAAGGCAGGAGATTGGGGAGAATAAGGGGAATTGGTATGCTACTTCTTCCCAAGTTCACCACAGCAAAGGAGGCAAGATCATGCTGATCGGGATAATCAGTGATACCCATGGGAGCACCCGCGCCTGGCTGGATGCCCTCAACGGCCCGTTCAAGGACGTGGAGCAGATCTGGCACTGCGGCGATGTGCTCTACCACGGCGCCCGCAATCCCCTCCCCGAAGGCTACAACACCGTGGAGCTGTTTGAGCAGATCAATGCCTGTTCCATCCCCATCTTGGCTGTCCGGGGCAACTGCGACAGCGACGTGGACCAGATGGTGCTAGACATTATCCTGCAGGATCCCTACTTCATGGTGGAACTGCCCTTCGGCAGGGCTCTGGTTACCCACGGCCACCACTACAGCCCCGAAATGATGGAAGCTTTGATCCAGCGCTTCCAGATCAAGCTCTGGGTCAGCGGCCACACCCACGAACCTGTACTGCAGCGCCAAGGAGGCACCGTTTTCCTCAACCCCGGCAGCCCCGCGCTGCCCAAGGGGAGGCAGGCCCGGCGCAGTGTGGCGCTGTTAAGCAGCAGCTCAGTGGAACTGTACGACCTGGATCAAGGACAGGTCTTCGCCCGGCTGGACCTTTAAAGGCCCAGCCTTTTACTTTGCCTCCGCCAGTAATATCTGAACCAGAGACTGCCCTGGATTGTGCCTGGATTGGACCTGCTGCGCTCCACGGTGCTTTCCACCAATTCCCGCTCCCTCTGCCAGGCCTGCTTCATGATGGCTTCCAGCTGGGCGGGCTCACCCCCGCCGGCGCGGGCCGCTGCGGCCAGGGCTAAAAACTCCTGCTCCAGCCGGGCAGCCTCCCGGCGGTAGCCCTCCAGGTCTGCCACCTTGTGCTCCAGCACCAGCCGGTGGAGCTTCTCCCTCAGCAGCCAGAACTGCAGTGCTTCTTCCTCCTGATCCTCGGAGAAGAGGATGTCGTTTTCCGTCAGCCAGTAGGGTTTGAAAACGGAGATGCAGGGAGTGGAGCTGCCCGTGAGCCAGTAGGTATCCAGTTCGTCTGTGAGGTGGGCTACGTAGCTGCCCGTGGCATGGTCGCCCACCAGCCCGCCCCCGTGCATGCACACGCTGCGCACCGAGGGTTTGGCAAAGGGGTTTTGTTCCAGCTTGGGTTCATGGGAACGGAGGATCTCCAACATGGTCTCCACGGTGATGCTGCCCTTGGCCTGCTGCAGCCGCAGAGAGCAGGCGTTTTCCCTTTGGGCCGCGCCGGCGAAGGCTGTGATCAGCTCGTTGGTATAGCAGCGGGCAAAGTGGAAGTCCTCCTCCGAACGGCACCACTTGCGGGAAATGGCGTAATCTACAAGGTGGGGGTGGGCCAGATCGTAGTCCCGGCCGATGCTCAGTCGGTTGGAGATGGCGTAGACATCCTTAACCTCTTTGGCGGCCCAAAAGGGGCCCGCGGTTTCCAGCACCCAGGCTGAACTGCGGTCGGCGATGAGAAACGAGTTGTGGTAGTAGAACCGCCGTTCATAGCCGCAGTTGCCTCCCTGGCCGTGCTTGGCCAGAAGCCCTGTGATCAGCTGCACAGCTTCCAAGCTGGTGCGGCAGCGCTCCAGGGCCAGCCTGACCAGATCCATGCCCAACAGGCTGGGTGGTCCCTGCTTCACCTTGGTGAAGACCGCCTCGTTGCCGATGTTCAGGCCCCATTCGTTGGCCCCCATTTCCGCGCCCCACATCCAGGAGGGTTTGAGCAGGAGCACATCGTAGGTCTCCTCCACCTGGTCAATGGTGATGTAGGTGCACTTCACCTGGGCACCCTTGGGATGCCTTTTCCTGGGGATGCGGATCAGCAGGTGCGGCTCATTGGGCTGCCGGTCGCTGTTTTTGGCAAAGATCACGCTGCCGTCCTTTGTGGCACTGCCCAGTGCTACCATGGTATCACACACAAAAATCAACTCCTTGCCGTGCGCTTCTGGGGATTAGTTCGCCCTCCGCGGTGCGGATCCTGTCAGTCCGGGGGCAGATCGCGTCCTTTGACGTTCTGATGGGCGTTTGCGGACTGCCTGTCTCAAGAAAGGAAGCAATCATAAGTGAGCAGTCGATTTCAGGCGCAAGGGTTCCACAAACCGGGAAAACGGGCGAAGAAGGGTTTTGATTACGGGTTCACGAACAGATATAGTGATAGGCGTGACAAAGTGTTTAAAACCAGGCAGCAGTTCGATGGAGGAATGAAGCAGGATGTTTTGGAGTCTGGCACTCATACTTTTTCCCATTCTCTGTGCAGCTGCAGCGGCAAAAATTAACGAAAGACGCACCGAATCCCTTTTTGCAATTGCGGTAGCCGCACTCACCTTCCTGGGTAGTGTACTGAATCTGTACCTGGTGCGCTCCGGGGGAGCCCACACCTGGGGGATTGCCTCTTGGGGTATTCTAGGTTCGATTCTGCGGCTCGATTCCCTTTCCGCCCTGTTCAGCCTGTTCAGCTCCTTTGTCTGGCTGGCGGCGGGCATCTATATGCACAGTTATATGCGCTACGAGGAGCAGATCGCCCCCTTTTACACCTACTACCTCATTACCTTAGGGGCAACCCAGGGTATTTTCCTGGCTGGCAACTTCATCGTGCTGCTGCTCTTCTTTGAGCTCATGTCCGTAACTTCCACGGTGTGGGTGCGCTACCATGAAAACCCAGAGGCCGAACAGGCTGGCGACCTCTATCACCATCTCAGCGTGGCCGCGGGGGTGTTCATGGGTACCGCCGTGATCCTGCTGTACTTGGCCGGAGTCCGTCCCCAGGTGGGCCTGGCTGCCATCAGCCCCACCCGCACCCTTCCGTTTATCTGGGCAGTTTTGTTCCTGATTGCCGCCTTCGGGATTAAGGCGGGCATGTTTCCCCTCCACATCTGGCTGCCCAAGGCCCATCCTGTGGCGCCAACCCCCGCCAGTGCACTCCTCTCGGGGATCCTGATCAAGACCGGCGCCTATGGATTGATCCGCACCGGTCAGCTGGTGAATTGGGGGCAGACCGACCTGATTCCCTGGGCGGGGACCCTGCTGGTTGTGGTGGGGAGCATCACCATGCTGCTGGGGGTATGCCTGGCGCTGCTCCAGGGGAATGCCAAGCGCCTTCTGGCCTACCACAGCATCAGCCAGATGGGCTACATCATCCTAGGCATCGGCTCAGCCCTGTTCTTGAAGGATAACGGCGCCTTCAGCATCGCCGGGGCAGTGCTCCATTCCCTCAACCATGCGCTCTTCAAATCATCCCTCTTTTTCGGGGTGGGCATTATCATCTTAGGCACAGGTGAAGCCGATCTCTATAAACTGGGCGGCCTGTGGAAAGCCTTCCCCTTGACTGGGATCATGATGCTCATCGCGGCCCTGGGCATCACGGGCGCCCCCGGCCTGAACGGTTATATCAGCAAAACACTCCTGCACCACGGCATTTTGGAGGCGGCGGCCACAGGCAGTCCCCTCATGGTTTGGGCGGAGCGCATCTTTACCCTGGTGGGCGTGGGTACCACCGCTTCCTTTGTGAAGCTCATGGGCCTGGCCTTTTTGGGCAAGCAGAAAACCCCTGTTCAGTTCAACCGCGGTGAGAACAAGGCGCTGGCCGTGGCCATGCTCATGCTGTCCGTGGCCATGCTGCTCATCGGCACCATGCCCGGTTGGGCCCTGAGCCTCTTGGTGGAGCCGGCGGCGGAGAGCTGCGGTACGGTGGGCCTTGGGGTTTTGGACCACCTGGACTTCTTCACCTGGCCCGCCATCCGGGGCATGCTGCTCACCCTCGCGGCAGGCTTTGTTCTTTTCGCCGTGGGTATGAAGACGCACCTCTTCCACCTGCAGCTTCCCTATTGGCTGAGCATTGACTGGGCAGCAAGAACCCTGTACAGAAAAGTCCGGGGACTGCTGCAGCCACGGGCAGGCCAGTAGGGGGCTGGAGTTCAACCTAAAGCCTTTCCCTTGACAATCGATTACTAAGGCACTGTTCTTCTCTGGAGAAGGGCAGTGCCTCTTTTTTGGGACGCCTGGCAGCCCCCCGGGGTTTCTACCCGGTTCCCGCCTTAAGGCTCCAGAGTTCCACAGCGGCTTGGAGCGCACCGCCGCAGGTGAAAAGTTCAGGAACCAGCAGCGGGGAGCTGGGGTAAAGGCGCGCCGTGATACTGCAGGGGGCTCCAGCTGCGAAAAGTTCCAAGGACGAGCGGTCCAGAAAGAACCTGAGCTCCACCCTCCCGTTTTTGGCCGGCAGCTGGAGGGAATAGACCCCGCCGCGGCTGCTGGGGATGCCGGTGATGTCTAAGTATACTTCTCCCCGGCCCTGGCTGATGCCCACGGTGAAGCGCTCCCTCCCGTGGGCAGTTCGGAACAGGATTCCGTATTCCGAAGCGCCCGTGCCTGCAGGATCGGCCCGCAGGATCACCTCCAGCCCCCCTTGGCTGAGATCAAAAGGGGGGGCCCCGTCCGTTAACGCGAGCGTTCCGCGAAAAATAGCGCTGGATCTGAGCTTTTCCAGCTCCGCGAGGGGACGCACCACCAGGCGCCCTGCAGAGTCCAGGGCCAGCTCCCTGGGTAAGGTTAGGGCACCGGCCCAGTTGTGCTCGGTGGTGGGGATCTCCCCTTTCCAGGACTGCATCCAGGCCAGGAGGATGGGGCGGTCGGCGCCGGCGAAGGTCTGGGGAGCGTAAAAGTCCGGGCCCCGGTCCAGCTCGCCGGCTGTTTCCGCCTTGAACCTTCCCGTTCCGTAATCCAGCTCGCCGAGGAAATAAAGCACCCGGCGCGGCGCCCGCCCTAAGGGGGAGACCAGCAGGCAGTGCTTGCTTCCCAGGGGAAAGAGGTCCGGGCATTCCCAAACCGTCCCCTGGGTTCCATCGCTTTCCGCGGCCACTCCCACAAAACTCCACCTGCGCAGAACGACTGACCTATATAGAGCAGCACTTTGCCTCTGCCGCCCTGCCCGGAGCCGAGGGCCATGAACCAAGCCTCACCCCAGCGCCACACCTTAGGATCCCGAAAGTCTTGGGAGCCTTCCGGCGGATAAGTGCTGATCAAAGGATTGAGGGGATCTTTGCGGAAGTGGATACCGTCGGAGCTGAGGGCGCGGCACTGGACCTGTACCAGCTTGCCCTTTACTTCCCTCACCCCGGTGTAAAACAGCTGCATCTGGCCATCTGCCACCACGGCACTTCCGGAAAAACAGCCGTCCAGGTCGTACTCTTCACTGGGTGCCAAGGCCACCGGCAGGTGTTCCCAGGACAGGAAGTCCTTGGTGCGGGCATGTCCCCAGTGCATGGAGCCCCATCGGGGAGCGTAGGGGTTGTGCTGGTAGAAAACGTGGTAGTAGCCTCCGTAAGACACCAGGCCGCTGGGATCGTTCATCCACTGGGCCTTGGCCATGAAGTGATAGTGGAGGCGGAAGGTTGGGTCAACCAGCGCAGCCGCCTCCACTAAACTGCGGTTAGCTCGCTCCAAGAGCTGCCTGTGCTTCACGCTTTGATAGCCCCTTCCATGACGCCCCGGATGATGTGTTTCTGGAGTCCGGTGTAGAAGATGATCACCGGCAAGATGGTGAGCATGAGCGCGGCCATGAGCAGACCGTAATCGGAGGTGTAGGTGCCGTGGAAGTAGAAGGTGGTGAGGGGCAGGGTGCGGTTGTTGGCGGAGATCAGCACCAGAGAAGGCAGGAGAAAATCATTCCAGATCCACAGCACGTTCAAGATGATCAGGGAGAGCGTGGTGGATTTGAGCAGCGGAAAGACCACCAAAAAGAAGACCTGGAGGCGGGAACAGCCATCGATCATGGCCGCTTCTTCCAGCTCTTTGGGGATGGACTTGATAAACCCGTGATAGAGGAACACGGCGAAGGAAGAGCCGAAACCCAGGTACATATAGATTAGGATCCAGCGGTTGTTCAAAAGGTTCAGCCCGCCGTAAATCCTCACCAGGGGAATCATGATGGCCTGGAAGGGGATGAGCATGGAGGCCACCATGGCAAAGAACATGAGCTTGTTAAACCGCCAGTCGGTGCGTACGAACAGGTAGGCGGTCATCGCGGAAAACACGGCGATGCCGATTACGCTGCATACGGTGATTACCAGGGAATTCATAAAAGCAGGCACAAAGCCCATGCGCTGGAAGGCGGTGGTGAAGTTCTGCAAAGACCAGGCGGGGGGCAGCCCAAAGGGGTTGGAGAGGATCTCCCGGCGGCTCTTGAATGAGTTGATCAAAACCAGGAAAAAGGGCGAAAGATAGACGGCAAACAGGCCGTAGAGCAGCAGGTGGCGCAGGAAGCTGAGGGCCCGGCGGAGAGCTTTCATCACACCTCCACCTCCAGCTTCTTGGTGAAGTAAACCTGGGTGAGGCTGATGGCCGCCACCAGCAGGAACAGGAAGAAGGCCTGGGACTGGCCCACGCCGTACTGCTGGGCGAGGAAAGCCTTCTCATACACATGCATGCTGATGAGCTGGGTGGTCTTAAAGGGCCCCCCATCAGTGAGGGCCAGGTTCACATCGTAAACCATAAAGCCCCGCTGAATGGTTAAAAAGACGGTGACGATGAAGGCGGGGACCATGAGGGGCAGCACAATGGTCCGTAAGCGCTGAAAGCCCGTGGCACCGTCGATGGTGGCCGCTTCCAGCAGTTCACGGGGAATATTGGACAGCCCGGCGATGAAGATGATCATCATGTAGCCGGAGTACTGCCAGACGCTGACGATGACCAGGGTCCAGAGGGCCTTGTGGGGATTGGCCAGCCAAGAGTAGGACAGAAAGCCGATGTTGAAGGTGCGGCCCAGGTAGACCAGGACATTGGAGAAGATAAACCGCCACACCAGCCCTAAAATGATGCCGCCGATCAGATTGGGAACAAAAAAACCTGTGCGCAGCAGGTTTTGTCCCCATACTCTATTGCCGGTTAGAGCGTAGGCCAGAGCAAACCCCAGACTGTTGACGAGGATCACCGTGTAAAACACGTACTTTACGGTACGCAGGAAGGAAGTCCAGAAGGCCGCGTCCTGGAACACCGTCTTGTAATTGCTGAAACTCACAAAGGTGTAGGCTTTGGAGATGCCATCCCAGTTGGTAAAGGTGAGGTAGATGCCAAAGAGGAAGGGTAGGATGATCACGGTGATAAAGACCAAGGTGGTTGGCCCGGCAAAGAGCAGGTAGGTCTTGAGCTTTTCCACGAACCTTTTCTCCGCTGCCTGCATGCTCTGCACCTCGCTTTAGGGCAAAATGGCAAAAAAGGGGAACACTAGGCAGCCGGGCAGCTGCCTAATGTTCCTATCCTTATTCTACAATCCCCGCCAGTAGGCCTCCACTTCCGCAAAGAAACCGTTCCGATCCACAAAGTCGGAGAGATACTTCTGCATGGAAGCGCCCACTTCAGCCCAATGATCCGGAGGCAGGTTGAGCACGAAGGTGATGGTCCGGCCCTCCCGCACATACTCCAGGAGGGATGCGGCCAGGGGATCTTCGGGGACAATGGTGATGTTCTTGAAGGCTGGCATGATGCTGGCATCCAGCACGAGGCGCTTCTGGCCTTCCGGATCGTAAACCAGCCAGTTCAAGAAGTCCTTAGCCGCCTGCTGCTGGGCGGGGGAGTTCTGCTCGCCGTCCATGATGAAGTACTTGGTTACGCCCACCGGGACCTGGGTGTTGCCCAGATCTGCTGGGTTGTTGCTGATGGGTACAGGCAGGAAGCCGAACTGCCCGCCGGTGGTGTCGAAGTCTTTGATCTGCGGCCAAGCCCAGTTGCCCTGGAACCAAAGTCCCACTTCGCCTTCGGCAATGAGCTGGGTGCCCCGGTCGTAGGTGCTGGCCAGGGGATCCATCCGGTCGTAGTTGAACTCCTTCATGAGGTCAAAGGTATCCAAAAGGCCGTTCACGGGCACATTCTCGGCCAGTTTGACCTCGCCCCGCTTAAGGCTTTCCTGGAACTCGTTGATGGCGGCAAAATCCGGAGCTTGGGTGGCGTAGGCCAGGCCGAAGAAATGGGCTCCCAGAGACCAATCTTCAGGGGCAATAACCAAGGCGCCTTTGCCGCTGGCTTCGATGGCCTCAAACAGCTCACGCAGGGCGTCCCTGGTGTTGATGGTCTTGGGATCGAAGGGGCCTCCCAGGGCCTTTTCCACAACCGGCCTGTTGTAGATAAAGCCGTAACCCTCCACTGTCACAGGGAAAGCCAGGATTCGGCCATCTGCCGCAGTGACCAGATCTAAGCTGCCATCAATGGCATCGGCTACCCACTTTTCATCGTTGAGGGCCAATGCCCGATCCTGGAAGAGCAGGACGTCACCGGGATCCAGCATGAGCAGTGCCGGTGCATTGCCAGCTGCATAGAGGGCCATGGCCCGCTCGAAGGGCGACTGCCCCACCGGCGCCGCGATGACCTCAACGGTCACCCCCTCGGTGATGGAGCTGTAGTAGGCAGCAATTTCTTCGAGCTGAGCTTGGATTTCTCCCTTAGAGTTGAGGACGGTGATGTGCACGTCTTGCGCCAAGACGGCCGCGCTGAAAAGGGACAGGACCAGGGTGAACAGCAGCACACTTAAACCTAACTTAACCCTTCTCACAACTCTTCCTCCTCCTTACCGCAGATTTGACATCCGCTTCTTTTTATTAGGATTGTATCCCATCTGCCAACATATGTCAACCGGTTAACACATGGCACCGGAAAAATTCCTAGCCCAGATCCAGGGTCCTGTTCTGGCCGGTTTGCGGGTCCCGATAGGAAATGGTAAAGCTGTGGCTCCGCAGATCGCCCTCCAAAACGGCCTGGTATTCACCCCGGCGCCAGGCGAGGCGCAGCCCACTTGGGCCCAAGGGCTCCGCGCTGAACTCACCAGCGAAAACCGGATAGGAGCTCCGGAAACGCATGAGCGCAAAGAGGCGCTGCACCACGGGCCTTTCCAGCTCCTTTTCCGCTTCTTCCAGGCTGTAGTAGTGGCGGTTGATGTTCCTGCCTTCCTTGGTTTTCTCCAGGAGCTCCAGATCGTTTTCTCCGGCCAGCAGGCCAACATAATACACCTGGGGAATACCGGGGGTGAAGAACTGGATGGCCCGGGCCAGGAGGTACGCGGCGTCGTTGTTGCCCAGGGCGGAATAATAGGTGCAGTTCAGCTGGTAGACATCGAGGTTGTTGTATGCCGGGGTATTGTAGATGGGCTTCACGTTGGCTCCTCGGGAAAAGAGGTATGCCTTGGTTTCCTCAATCTCTTCCGGAGTGAGCAGGTCGTGGACATCCACCACCCCAATGCCATCGTGGGTGTCCAAGGTGGTGAACTGCTTGCGGGGGCAGAGGCGCAGCCAGTTCAAAAGGCGCTGGTTAGTTCCGGTATAGAGGCTGTATAAAAGCAGCATGGGCAGGGCAAAGTCGTACACCCAGTAGCCCCTTTCCGCCAGTTTCAGCTGGAGGGTGTAGTGTTCGTGGATTTCGGGGAGAATTTCCACGCCGTAAGGGGCGAGCACATCCCGGGTGAACTCCAGAAGCTCCCAGACCTCAGGTTCCACGAAGAAGCAGTTGGTGCCGGGCTTTTTGGTGGCGTAGGCAAAGGCGTCCAAGCGGATCACCGCCGCCTTTTTCTGGGCGAGGAAGGCGAGGGAATCCCGGATGAACTCCCGAGTTACCGGGGAGTCCACGTTAAGGTCGATCTGCTCCTCGGAAAAGGTACACCAGAGTTTTTCTCTGCTGCCATCGGCAAAGGTTACCTCTACATAGGGTGGACGGGGCTTGCGCTGGTAGATGCGGCGCAGATCCTCGGGGGTGGGTTCGCCGCCGGGCCAGAAGTCTTTGTAGCGGATGAACATCTCCCGGTAGGGGGAGCTGTCTTTGCTCCTTTGGAAGTCCTGGAACTGGGGCGATTGGCGGGAGATGTGGTTGATCATAAAATCCACCATGAGGTCGAATTCTTCTCCCAACTCCATGATATCTTCATAGGTGCCGAAGGCGGGATCAACCACGGTGTACTCCAAGGGGGCAAAGCCTCGATCCGCGGAACTGGGGTAGAAGGGAAGAATGTGCAATCCGCCGATGACCCCCTTGAGATGCTTGCGGAGGAAATATTTCAGTTCCTGCAGGTTCCTGCCTAGGCTGTCGGGATAGGTGATGAGCATGATCTGGTTGCGCAGGGTCATTCCAGCACCTCCGGTGGATATCTTTGCTGTACTGCTAGTATAGATAATTTAACAACATATGTCAACCGGTTAACATATGGGGCCAGAAAAAAGCCAGCGGAGCGCTGGCGAGTTTTAAGTTGTTTCCCGTTCCATGAGTTCCACCGGCAGGCAGTTTTCCACCTGCACCCGCCTGCCTTCCACCAGATCTTCAATGAGCTTCACCGAAAGCTCGCTCATCTCCGCCAGGGGCTGCCGGACGGAGGTGATCTGGGGTGAGACCAAGGAGGCCAGGGAAACGTCGTCATAGCCAATGATCTTCATATCTTCGGGGATGCGTTTGCCCAGCTTGCGGCAGACCTTCATGGCCGCGATGGCCATGATATCGCTGTTGAGAAAGAGGCCATCGATCTCCGGCTCTTGGGTGAGCAGGTCTTCCAGGAGCTTCTCGTATTTGCCCATCTCAAACACATTGATGTCCGTTTCCACGGTGAAATACGGTACCTGGCGCTCCTCTGCCACGTCCATAAAGGCCCTGTGCCGCTGGTTGGCCAGCATGTCCAGATCCAGGCTGCCGCACATGTGTGCTATCTTCCTGCAGCCCCGCTGCAGCAGCAGCTCCACCGCCATTTTTCCCCCCTGGTAGTTGTCTGAGGTGACATACGGAATGCGGTTGGAGATGAAGCGATCGAAGGTCACCACCGGCAAGCTCAGCTTTTTGTACTCTTCCACCTCCAGGGTGTGGCTGGCCATGATGATGCCGTCCACTTGGTTGCGCCGGAGCATCCAGATGTACTCCTGCTCCTTGGAGGCATCCAGCTCGGAGTTGCACAGCAGCACCTTATAGCCGCGGGCATAGGCATAGGCTTCAACGTAAGCGGTGAGTTCCGCAAAGAAGGGATGGGCCACGGTGGGCACGATCAGGCCGATGATGTTGGAGCGCTTGCGAAAAAGGGAGCGGGCCACCTCATTGGGCTGGTAGTCCAGCTCTTCCATGGCCTGGTAAACCTTGCGGCGGGTGGCTTCGCTGATGTAGCCGCGGTTGTTCAAAACCCGCGATACTGTGGTGACGGATACTCCGGCTCTTTCAGCCACATCTCTGATGGTAGGCATGGGCATCACCTGTGCTGTTGATTTGATCAACATTGTATCACAAATCCCTTACAAGGTAAAAAGGAGGGGCCGCTTCGGCCGCGGCTGTTTATCCCTGTCTGGCCCGGCTCTTGCCCGCTGCCGCCTGCTCCCCGTTTCTTGCTTCCTGCTCCCTCAATGGGGTATACTTAAACCATAAGGCTGTCTAAGGAGAGGATCCCATGGCCATCGTTGAACTGGAGAACGTCAGGAAGATCTATTATCTGGGCAAGACAGAAGTACATGCCCTCAGGGGCGTGTCTTTTTCCATAGAAAAAGGCGACTTCGTCTCCATTGTGGGCCCCTCGGGGTCGGGAAAATCAACCATCCTCAACCTCATCGGCTGCATCGACCAGCCCACGGAAGGTCTGGTGAAGATCAATGGAACTGTTACCGAAGGTCTCACCGACAGGGAGCTCACCAATCTGCGCCACAAGACCGTGGGCTTCATCTTCCAATCCTTCAACCTCATTCCCGTCCTGAACGTCTATGAAAACATAGAATTCCCCCTGCTTTTGGGTAAGGATAGGCCGGGGAAGAAAGAGATGCGGGAGTGGATCATGTACCTGATTGAGGCCGTGGGTCTTGCGGATCATGTCCACCACAGATCTAACGAACTTTCCGGCGGGCAGAGGCAGCGGGTGGCCATTGCCCGGGCCCTGGCCACCAAGCCGGAGATCGTCCTCGCGGACGAGCCCACCGCGAACTTGGATTCCAAGACCGGGCAGAGCATTATCGAACTCATGAAGAAAATGAACGCGGAGCTGAACACCACCTTCATTTTTTCCACCCATGACACCACCATCATGAGCATCGCCGATCATGTCATCCGCCTTCTGGATGGCCAGGTGGTGGAGAACAGCAAGTCGAAGGCTGCGGCAGGTGGGCTCCCATGAGGATCCTCCTGACCATCGCCTGGCGCAACGTGCGCCAGCAGAAGGTGAAAACAACCATTATCGGGCTGATCATGGCCATCGGCATCATGGTCCTGGTGGTGGGCAACTCCTTCATGGACACCGCCGCCTCCGGCATTGAACGCTACTACATCAAGAATTACACCGGCCATCTCATGATCACAGGTCAGACCAAAGGCAACCTCACGCTCTTCGGTTTTCAAGATCTCACCGCCATGGAGCGGCCGGTACCCAGGATTCCCGACTACGGGGAGATCGTGGAGTTCGCCCAATCCCTGCCCTATGTGGCGGCCATCAATCCCCAGGTCTCTGCGACTGCTGTAATATCCAGGGGGGATAACACTTTAGGGGCCACACAGCTTTTCGGCATCATCCCCGGGCAGTACCAGGCCATGTTCCCCGATAACGTGGAGATCCTGGAAGGGCGCTTCTGGGAACCGGGCCAGCAGGGTGTGCTGTTGAACAAAGCCGTGGCTGAACTATTAGAAAGCCAGCTGGGCTTCACCTTAAGGCCCGGCGATAAGCTCTTGTTCACCTCCGTGAGCACCCATACGGGCATGCGCATTAGGGAAGTGGAGATCACCGGGCTCTTCCGCTTCAAACAGTCCAACGTGCAGCTGGACATGGTCTCCCTCATGGACGTTTCCAACGTGCGGGACCTGGCCGGTATGGTGGTGGGCTCCGCGGATCCCGCCCAGCTCACCAGCGAAGAACGCCAGTTTTTGGGTGAGCTGGACGTGGAGAGCATTTTCCAATCCGCCGATTCCCTGTTCACGGAAGTGATCGTGGAGGCGCCGGAAGCAGAGGATGATTTCTGGCTCTCCCTGCTGGAGCAGGCCGAAGGCCCAGAAGCTAGCCTCCAGGAAGATGCGGGAGCCTGGCAGTATCTGCTGGTGCGCCTCACCGATGAGAAGTACCTCCGGCAGGCGGAGCGGGACTTCGCCGATTTCTTCGCGGCCAAAGGCATCGCCGCCCAGACCAGGAACTGGCGGCAGGGGGCCGGGGCCCTGGCGGAGCTGTCCTACGGGATCAAGAGCGTGTTCAACACCATCGTCTTCATCATCGCGGTGGTGGCGGTGATCATCATCATGAACACCCTGGTCATATCCGTAACCGAGCGCATGAGCGAGATCGGCACCATGCGGGCCATCGGAGCCCAGAAGAGCTTCGTGCGCCGCATGATCGTTCTGGAAACCATGCTCCTGTCTGGTATCTCCGGCACGCTGGGCGTGGCCGCGGGCGGTTTGGTGCTCCTGGTGCTGAACAAGATCGGACTTAAGGCCAGCAATGTCTTCTTTGAAATCATCTATGGAGGGCCCGAGCTCCGGCCGGAGCTGTCTTGGTCCGCGGTTGTACTCTCCTTTGTGGTGATTGTGGCCGTGGGCGCGGTCTCCAGCGCCTACCCCACTGCACTTGTCATGCGAACTTCGCCGCTCAAGGCCATGGAAAGCTCGAGGTGATCCCATGTTTACGCTGAAGGTAGCATTCCGCAATATCTCCCGCCAGAAAAAGCGGAGCTTTCTTTTGGCCGGCGCCATTGCCTTCGGTATGCTGGTCATTACCATGATCAACGCCCTCACCGGGGGGTTGGTGGAAAACATCCGGGATAACTTCGCCCATGCCCTGGGGGGCCATGTGTTCATCACCGGCCGGGAGTTCAATGAGCGGGGCCAGATGGTGACCAGGATCCGCCCAGATCAGCGCCTCGATGAACTCTTGACGGAGCACGCGCCGGAAATAACCGCCTTTACGAAGCGCAGCCAAGCCCTGCCTTCCTTGATTTTCGGTTCCAAGCAGACCATGCACCTGGTCTATGGAGTGGATTTCCAGGAGGAAGATAAGCTCTTGAGCAGTCTGGTGGTGACGGAAGGTTCCCTGGAAGATGTGCTCAGCCTGGAAAACGCAGTGATTTTGCCCCAGCCGGCGGCGGAACGCTTAGGGGTGGAGGTGGGGGAAACCATTTTGATCAAGCTGGAGACCCTCACCGGCCAGCACAATGTGGGCGAGCTTCTGGTAACAGCCTTTGTGGAAGACCAGGAGCGCTTCGGAATTTCCGCGGCCTACGTGAGCCGGGCCTACCTAAACAGCCTACTGGGCTTGGGGCCTGAGGAATACCAGATGCTCAATATGTTTCTCACCGACCTAAGCCTGGTGGAAAGCTTCACCCGCTCCTTCCGGGAGGGCCTCCTAGCCCCAGGGGAGGAGCAGGAAGAGGAGGAGCCGGCAGCCACGGTGACCGTGGGTGGAGTGTCCCTGGATCCGGTGCCCCGGCAGGAAAGGATCAGCCGCTGGCAGGGCACGCGCTATCGGGTGATGAACATCAACCAGATCATGGAGCCCGTGGAGCTGGCGGTGGGGGTGTTGAACCGGGTGGGGCTGGTCATCTTCATCATCCTGCTCTTGGTGACCATGGTGGGCATCACCAACACCTTCCGGATGGTTTTGCTTGAGCGCACCAAGGAGATCGGCACCATGCGGGCCTTCGGCATGCACCGGCGGCAGGTGCAGCTGATCTTCCTGTGGGAGGCGGTGCTCCTGGGCCTGGTGGGCTGTGCCGCGGGGCTGGCCCTGTCGGGCCTGATCGTCTTGGTGGTGGGGAACCTGCCCCTCAACGTGGATCCTTCCCTGCAGTTCTTCCTCAAGCAGGGGCGCATCACCTTCCGGCTTTCCCCGGGCAGCGCCCTCTTGAACATGTCCTTGGTGGTCTTCACCAGCTTGCTGGCGGCCTACTGGCCTTCCCGGGCCGCGGCCAGGCTTTCGCCCATTAAGGCACTCAGTTCCCATACTTAGGAGGTTGCCATGAAGAAGATCTATCTGCTGCTCACTGCTGCGCTTCTCGTTTTAGCCCTTTTCCCGCCGGTTCAGGCGGAGGATCTCAGCCAGATTCGGGCCATCTTGGAAAAAATCGACGCCCAATCCCGCTTTGAGGGGACGGACTTTTCCGCTGTGCTCACCCTGATTATCGAAGATCCAGAGGAAGGCATTGAAAAAATGGTGGTGAGGCAGTTCCGGCGGGATGATGGGGAACGCTATCTCCTGCTCATCCAGGAACCAGTGACCCAAAGGGGTCAGGGCTATCTCTTGGAGGGGGACAACCTGTGGTTTTACGACCCCTCCAGCAGGCAGTTCGCCCACACTTCCCTGAAGGAGACGTTCCAGGACTCCGATGTGCGCAACGCCGATTTCTCCAGCACCAGCTGGTCCTCTTCCTATGAAGTGGAAGGCTACTACGAAGGCACCTTAGGCAGTTTCGATGTGCACATCATCGAGCTGAAGGCGGTGGATGATACCGTTCCCTTTCCCTACGCCACGTTGTGGGTGACCAAGGATACCAACTTGGTGCTCAAGGTGGAGGAGTACAGCCTAACCCGGCGGCTCATGCGTTCGGCGCTGTTTCCCAAGTACGCCAAAGTGGGGGAAGCGGTGATCCCTGTGCAGATGGTCTTCCTGGATGAGCTGGTGGAAGGGAAGAAGACCCAGGTGAGTCTCAGTGAGATTTCCGTGGCCAAGATTCCGGACCACGTCTTTACAAAAGCCTATATCGAGCGGGTCAACCGGTAGGAGGGTAATCATGCGGAAGACAGCTTTGCTGAGCGTACTGCTGGTGCTTTTGCTGGCGGGGACAAGCTGGGCAGTTGATTTTGATGAGCTTTTCGGCGGCGACCTCCTGGTGGAGCTGGAGGTGGACGAAGGTGCCCTGGCACCGGAAGAGGCCCTCTTGGTCCAGGACCGCCTGGATCTGGGGGGCAGCTACAACTTCAGCCTCCGGGCCTCCCGTACCTTTAGGGGAGACGCCGAGCCGGAGGACCGTTTCCGGGCTTCCCTGGACAGCCAGCTCTATCTGGACGCCCGGCCGGATCCCAATTTCCGGGCCTTTGGCAAGGTGGGCCTGGGCTATGATGCCAGCGGCGGGGAAGATGCCTTCAAGAGCAAGCTTTTGGAGCTGTTTGCCGACTTCAACTACGACAACAAGGTTTTCTTCCGGGCAGGCAAACAGAATGTGAAGTGGGGCGTGGGCTACTTCTTCAGCCCCGCGGACATTATCAACATCGGGCGCATCGATCCTCTGGATCCAGAAGCGGAGCGGGAAGGCCCGGTGACCTTAAAGGTGCACTACCCCAAGGGCAGCAGCAACTTCTATCTCTACAGCCTATTTGACGGGGTGAAGGAGCTTAAGGAGATCGCCCTTGCCCCCAAGCTGGAGTTTGTGGTGGGCAAAACCGAATTCGGCTTGGGGGGCTTCTACCGGCAGGATGAGCCGCCGCGGCTCATGGCCACGGTGTCCTCTTCCTTTGGGGAGGTTGGCTTTTTCGGGGAAGCGGTGCTGAGTTTCGGGACAGAGCGGGGCTTTTTAGAGCCCCGGGGCCCCGTCTATGAAGTGGTGGAAAGGGACGGCGTGTTCCTCCAGGCCACCGCGGGGGGCATGTACCGCTTCAAAGATGATACCGGACGTTTTGACCTTGCCGCGACGGTGCAGTATTACTTCAACGGTGAGGGGTATCGGGATCAGGAGGGCATCAAAAAGGTCCGCCTGGCCCTTTTGAACCAGCAGCTGCCGCCGGTTGTCAATCCGCTGAAGCTCGGTTCCGTGGCCCTGGTGGGCAGCGGGCGGCACTATGCCGCGGGTGCCTTGAACTGGAACCGCATTCTTGGCTCCAAGCTTTCAGCCAGCCTGCTGCTGACGGCCAACCTATCTGACCAGTCGGGCCTGATCCAGGGCACGCTGCGCCTGCCTGCTGTAGGCAAGATCACCCCCAGCATCGGCGTGGGCACCAATTTCGGTGCCCCCGGCAGCGAGTTCGGGGCGGCGGGGCGCACCAGTCAGGTGTTTGCCGCGGTGACCATCGGTGGTTCTTTCTAGAGGCTAGGCGAAAGTTAAGCGCCTTACTCCAGCTGGAGTAAGGCGCTGATTCGTTAGCGGGGGCTGCCGTGGAGGGAGATGCTCACTTCGAAGGTGCCGATAGAGGTAATGAGCGGCACCACGATAGCCTGTTCGGTGGCCATGGAGAGGGCTCCGTCCGTGCCCACGAAGACCTGAGGCGGTGAGATCTGGCAGGTGAAAGAGTTTTGGGACAGGAGCGTCACCGCATTGCCGCTGATGATGTTGGCCACTTCCGCCAGGGCGGAACTGACAAAGGCATCCAGTTTGGTCATGGGCATTCCGGCCATGATGGTCACCATCTCCAGGGCCATCTCCTTGGGGAAGCTGTAGAGCAGAGAACCCTTGAGATCGCCGGTGACGCCGATGACCACGTTGGCTTCGCTCACGGGCACCAGTTCGTCCACGGCCCGGACCTGCCCCCTCTGCACGTCGAGGTTCAGCATGATGCGGAACACATCGATGGTTGCTTTGTAGAAAGGGTTTATGTATTCGACTCTCATGACTGCCCTCCTTGCGACCGGATAAACACTCCGATCTTCTGATCCTCTTTGCCCACGTGCATGATTAACCAGGTCATGACCCGGGCCGCAAATTCCTGCACCTTTTCTTCATCAAAGCCTTCCTGCTCCACCCGCTGCGCGAAGGCGCGGATTTCCTCCCGGAAAGCGGCGTGGATGGCGGCATGCTTCTCCAGGCCGGGGTAGCCGATCTCTGCCTGGAGCGCTTCCTCGTCCCGGAAGTGGATGACCACATACTCCTTCATAAACTCCAAGGTGGCCTGGACCTGCTCCAGACGCTCCTCCCACGCGCCTTCGTCCTGGACCGCCTTGATGAAGCTGCCCACCCGGTCAAAAAGCTCCTTGTGCTGGGAATCAACTAGGTCTGACCCGATTCGGTAGTGCTCTTTCCACATATCCGCTCCTCACTCCTTTTGGGGGGAGATTCTGCACGCTTTCCCCAACTCCTGCCCGCGCACCCCGCAAATGGGCAAGTTCTGGTATTCACAAAGTTTTTGGACCTGGGCCAGGGAGGAGAGGCAGGGTGCAGCCAGAATAGTGAAAGGAGAGAGGATGGAAAGGAGTGGGCGGGCATGAAGCTGAAAATTGCCGGGCCGGAGCTTCCCCAGATCCCCTGGGAAGAGCGGCCCGCTGGCAGTTCCGACGTGCTTTGGCGCTATTCCAAAAACCCGGTGATCCCCAGGGACCTCATTCCCTGCGCCAACAGCATTTTCAACAGCGCAGTGGTGCCCTACAAGGGTGAGTTCAGGGGAGTGTTCCGGGTGGATAACAAGGCCCGGGAGATGCGGCTCCATGCTGGGCGGAGCAAAGATGGCCTCAGCTGGGAGCTGGACGTGGAACCCATCAGGTTCATCTGCGACAATGAGGAAATCGCCAGGTTCGTCTACGGTTACGATCCCAGGGTGACCTGGATCGAAGATCGCTACTACGTGACCTGGTGCAATTGGTATCACGGACCCACCATCGGCGCAGCCTACACCCATGATTTTGAGCGGTTTTACCAGCTGGAGAATGCTTTTCTGCCCTTCAACCGCAATGGAGTGCTCTTCCCCAGGAAAATAGGGGGGAACTACGCCATGCTCTCCAGGCCCAGCGACAACGGTCACACGCCCTTCGGAGACATCTTCTACAGCGAAAGCCCTGATCTAACCTACTGGGGCAGGCACCGCTTTGTCATGGGCGTTACCGAAGGCTGGCAGTCCACCAAGATCGGAGCGGGCCCGGTGCCCATTGAAACGTCGGAAGGGTGGCTGCTCATCTACCACGGCGTGCTCACGTCCTGCAACGGCTTTGTCTACAGCGCCGGGGCGGCCCTGCTGGATTTGGACCAGCCCTGGAAGGTGATCGCCCGGGCCAAACCGTACATCATCTCGCCCCAGACCTATTACGAATGCGTGGGGGATGTGCCCAACGTAGTCTTTCCCTGCGCGGCCCTGGTGGACAGCGCCACAGGCCGGCTGGCCCTCTATTATGGCGGAGCCGATACGGTGGTGGCGGTGGCCTTCGGCTATGTACAGGAACTGGTGCAGTTTATCAAAGATCATGCCATCTAAGAAAGGGAGGAATAGACATGCGTGACTTTACGTTTTCCAACATCACCAAGATCATCTTTGGCCGGGGAGTGGAGGAGAAGGTGGGCAGCGAAGCGGCGAAATGGGGCCGTAAGGTGCTGCTGCACTACGGGGGCGGACATATTGTCCGCTCAGGTTTGAAGGCCAAGGTGGAGGCCTCGCTGCGGGAAGCGGGCCTGGAGATCGTGGAGCTGGGGGGCGTGCAGCCCAATCCCCGCCTCAGCCTGGTGAAGGAAGGCATTGACCTGGTGCGCCGGGAAAAGATCGACCTGATTCTGGCCGTGGGCGGCGGCAGCGTGATCGACTCGGCCAAAGCCATCGCCATCGGCGTGCCCTATGGGGGCGATGTGTGGGACTTCTACGCCGGCAAAGCCAAGGCGGAAGAGAGCCTGCCCCTGGGAGTTATCCTCACCATCCCCGCGGCAGGCAGCGAATCCAGCCCCAGTTCGGTGATCACCAACGAGGACGGCTGGCTGAAGCGGGGCTACACCGCCAATGTGATGCGGCCCAAGTTTGCCCTGCTCAACCCGGAGCTCACCTTCAGCCTGCCTCCATACCAGACGGCCTGCGGGGTGGCGGACATGATGGCCCACATCATGGAACGCTACTTCACCAACCAGACCGATGTGGGCTTCAGCGACCACCTCTGCGAAGCGGCTTTGCGGGGGATCATCCAGTACGCGCCCCTGGCTGTGCGGGAACCTGAAAACTACGAAGCCCGGGCCAACATCATGTGGGCCGGCACCATTGCCCACAACGACCTGCTGGGCATGGGTCGGGAGCAGGATTGGGCTTCCCACGATATCGAGCACGAGCTCAGCGCGCTCTATGATATTGCCCACGGCGCGGGCCTGGCCATCGTCTTCCCGGCCTGGATGAAGTACGTTTACAAGCACAACCCCAACCGCTTCGTGCAGTTTGCGGTGCGGGTGTTCGGGGTGGACCAGGACTTCTACAACCCAGAGCGGACCATCCTGGAGGGCATCCGGCGCCTGGAGGAGTTCTTCCGCAGCATCGGCCTGCCTACCCGGCTCCAGGATGCCGAGATCCCCGCAGATCGCCTGGAGGAGATGGCCGCCAAGGCCACCAAGAACGACACCCACAAGCTGGGCGGCTTCCTGCCCCTGGGCCAGAAGGACGTTTTGGCCATCTACGAGCTGTGCCGCTAGCTAGAGCCGCCTGAGGACAGTGATGGGGCGGACGATCTCGCCCCTTCCTTCCCCTAGGGGAGCCTTCAGGTCCCAGTCGTTCCACCAGCCGATGAACTCAAAGCGGTGCAGTTTGGTGGCGGCCAGAATGAACTCCTGGGGGAAGATGGCCCTGCGCAGACCCTGGTGCAGGAGGCTGCGCTCCCGCCCCTTTTCTTCGATGGTGAAGAGGATGTTCTCTTCGTAGAGCTGCTGCGGGGCATTGTGGACTCGGGTGGTGTAGCGGGTGGTGACCTTAATGCCCCCGCGGCGCATCACCCAGGTGTCGAAGTTGTGGCTGAGGGGCTCGAAGTCGATGCACCAGTCGAGGAAATATAGGCCGCCTGGTTTCAACCCGGCCTGGGCCGCTGCGAAGTGGCTGAGCAGTTCCTCTGTGTTCTGCACATAGAGGGAACCCATCATGATGTAGAGGAAGTCTGCGGGCTCATCCAGGCGGAAGTCAGCCAGGTTGGCCAGGTAGAACTTTGGAGAATAGCCTCGGCTTGCCGCCTTTTCCTGGGCATACTCGATCATGGTGGGATTGAGGTCCAGCCCCCAGTACTCATAGCCGCGGTCCAGGAACTCCAGCATGTGGGGGCCGTTGCCGCAGGCCAGTTCCAACACTGTCTGCACCGGGATTTTGGAGTACTTGGCCATGGCTTCTTCCATGACATCAACTTCCCCCGGGATGTCCCGGTAGGAAAAGGCTATCTCATAATAATGGGGATAGCTGTAGATGCTTTCCAAACAATCACCTTTTTCTATACCTGAATTGGAGGGAACCTGCCCATGAATCAGGCAACAGCTGTTTTCGGCGGAGGGTGCTTCTGGTGCCTGGAGGCCATCTTCAGTGAGCTCCAGGGAGTGCTGGAAGTGGTCCCCGGCTACAGCGGCGGTCACCTGGAGAACCCCACCTACGAGCAGGTGTGCACCGATCAGACGGGCCACGCCGAGGTGGTGAAGATCACCTACAATCGGGAAGTGATCAGCTACGAGGATCTCCTGCGCATCTTTTTCAGCACCCACGATCCCACCACCCTCAACCGCCAGGGGGAAGACGTGGGCACCCAGTACCGCTCGGTGATCTTCTACGGCAGCGCCGAGGAGCGCCTGACCGCGGAGAAGATCAAAGGGGAGATGGCAGCCCTCTGGGACGATCCCATTGTCACGGAGATCGTCCCCCTGGAGAAGTTCTACCCAGCGGAAGAGTACCACCGGGATTATTTCCGCCGTAACCCCCAGCAGAGCTACTGCGCGCTGGTGATCGCCCCGAAGGTGGCCAAGTTCCGCGCCCAGTTTCAGGAGCGCCTAAAGGCGCGCTGACTGGGGGAAGAGCATGGTGGCGAAGTAGTCCTGGGGCGTTTCCGCCCGGCGGATCAGCTGGGTTGTCCCATCGGAGCGCAGCAGAACTTCCGCTGAGCGGAGCCTTCCGTTGTAATTGTAGCCCATGGAATAGCCGTGGGCTCCCGTATCGTGGATGACCACCAGATCCCCCAGCTCGATCCGGGGCAGCTGGCGGTCGATGGCGAACTTATCGTTGTTTTCACAGAGCCCCCCCACCACGTCGTAGATGTGGTCGTGGGGGTGATCTTCTTTGCCCGCCACCGTGATATGGTGGTAGGCTCCGTAGATGGCGGGCCGCATCAGGTCTGCCGCACAGGCATCCAACCCGATGTAGCTTTTGTGGGTCTCCTTGCGGCGGATGGCGGTGGCGATGAGCTGGCCGTAGGGCGCGAGCATGTAGCGGCCCAGTTCGGTCACGACCGCGGCATCTCCCAGCCCCGCAGGGACCAGGATTTCCTGGAAAGCTGTCTGCACGCCGGCGCTGACGGCGGTGATATCCACCGCCTTCTGCTCGGGATGGTAGGGCACGCCCAGTCCCCCCGAGAGGTTGATGAAGGTGAAGGCGGCCCCTGTTTCCTCGTGGAGTTCCCGCACCACTTGAAAGAGCAGCCGGGCCAGGGCGGGGTAGTAGTCATTGGTGGTGGCGTTGCTCACCAGAAAAGCATGGAGTCCGAACTCCTCCACGCCCAGCTCAAGAAGGGCCCGTACCGCCTCGGTGAGCTGCGGGCGGGTCATGCCGAACTTGGCCTCCGCCGGGGTGTTCATAATGCCGTTGCTCACCACGAAGCTGCCTCCGGGGTTGTAGCGCAGGCACATCTTCTTGGGAATGCTGGGGAGCTTGGCGATATACTCCACATCGGTGAGATCATCCAGGTTGATGATGGCGCCCAACCGGTGGGCTAAAAGGAAATCCTCGAAGGGAGTCATGTTGGATGAGAACATGATCTCCTCGCCCCGGAAGCCCAGGGCCTCCGCGAGGAGGAGCTCCGTGGAGGTGGCACAGTCCACTCCGCAGCCCTCCTCCTTGAGTATGGATAGAATCACCGGATTGGGGTTGGCCTTCACCGCGAAGTACTCTTCAAACCCCTTGTTCCAGGCAAAGGCTTCGTGGAGCCTTTGGGCGTTGGCCCGGATACCGCGCTCATCATAGAGGTGGAAGGGGGTAGGGTATTCTGCTGCGATGGCACGCAGACGCTCTGCATCGACAAAGGGTCTTTTCATGGAAACCTCCACTATTTCTGCAGGATTTGAGCATAAAGAGAACCCAACCCAAACCGGGTTGGGTTGTCCAAAAAAAAGCTCTTTTAGAGGCTGATGGCCAGCTCTAAAGCAATTTCCATCATGTTGGTAAAGCCCACCTGGCGCTCCTGGGGCGGCAGTTCCCTGCCGGTATAGATCTCATCGGAGATGGTGAGCATGCACAGGGCGTTCTTTTTGGCCTTGGCGGCGTTCATGTACAAGGCGGCCGCCTCCATCTCCACCGCCAGTACGCCCATTTCCTTCCAGGAATCGGGCCGGCCGTACTGGTTGTAGAAGATGTCGGAAGAAAGCACGTTGCCCACAAAGAAGCGCTGCCCCTTGGCCTGGGCAATCTGCACGGCCTTGTGCAGCAGTTCCCAGGAAGCGATGGGGGCATAGGTGCCCGGCAGTTTGTACTGATAGGCATAGTTGGAATCGGTGCAGGCACCCATGGCGAAGACCAGATCCATGATCTGCACATCTTCACTGATGGCCCCCGCGGAGCCGATGCGGATAATGTTGTCCACATCGTACATGTTATACAGTTCGTAGGTGTAAATGCCGATGGACGGCATGCCCATGCCGTGCCCCTGTACCGAAACGGGCTTGCCTTTATACAGTCCCGTAAAGCCCAACATGCCCCGGATTTCATTATAACATTTTATATCTTCCAAGTAGGTTTCTGCAACAAATTTCGCCCGCAGGGGATCGCCGGGCATCAAGACAGTCTTGGCAATATCGCCTGGCTTAGCCGCGTTGTGCGGTGTGGTCATGGTCATCTCCTCCTGAAAACTCGATTTACAGACTATACTTTGACAAATGGGCCGTTCTTCCTTCACCGGTGGGGGTGCCTGTCAGGCCCCGGTGCATATGCTGTACCAACAGCAAACTGCACAAGGAGGAAAAGAGATGTCCCTCAAGCATACGGTGCAGGCCGGTGAAACCCTGTGGAGCATCAGCCTTTTGTACGGGGTGACCCTAGAAGAGCTCCGGGCGGCCAACGGGCTTGCCGGCGATGTGATCTATCCCGGCCAAGAGCTGAGCATACCCACAACGGGGGAAAACGGGGAGGCAGAGCCCGAGCCTGTTGTTCCCACCGCCACTTTGCCTTCCCTGGAAGGGGGATTTCCCCTGCCCGAGGGCAGCTATACCCAGCAGGATCTGGCGGATATCGCGCTTTTGGCCCGGCTGGTCTATGCAGAAGCCCGGGGTGAACCCTTTGAGGGGCAGGTAGCGGTGGCCGCGGTGCTGCTGAACCGGGTGCGGCACCCCGAGTTTCCCAACAGCGTGGCGGGGGCAGTGTACCAACCCGGCCAGTTTGAGCCGGTGGCCAACGGCTCCATCAACCAAATCCCCAACAATTTGGCCTATCTTGCGGTGCTGGAAGCGTGGGGGGGAGCGGATCCCACCAATGGAGCCCTCTTTTTTTGGAATCCCCGCAAAGTGCCCGCTTCCAGCTGGGTCTGGACCAGGCAGGTGAAGCTGCAGATCGGCAACCACGTTTTTGCTTAGGAAAAGAGGTCAAGATCACAGGATCTTGACCTCCCCTCGTGGGTAAGGACCACCCACTTGGCTTACCGCGCCTGCTTGGTTTGCTTTAAACCAAGAAATTACTTGCTTCCTTGGATGATCACCGCAGAATTGCCATGGCCAATCTGGGTGACCAGAGCGGTGAAGCTGGAGCCGCTCTGTTCGATCCTGGCTGTATTGGCATCGCCAAGCTGGTAGGTGCCCGCCCAGTTGCTGGTGCCTACTTGATGAATAACCGCGTTGTTGCGGTTGCCCACCTGATAGGCACCCGCCCAGTTTCCCCAGCCATTCTGCCACTGCTGAACATAGTTTCCTTCACCGTATTGGTAGACATAGGCCCGATTGTTCTCGCCTTGCTGAATCTGCTCGGAACTATTGTCATTACCTTCCTGGTAGACGAACGCTAGGTTCGCAAAGGGCTCTATTTCATCTTCGGGGACCTGGAAAAAGGTGGTGAACCAGGTCTCCAAATCCATAGGTGTCATGGGCTGGAGCTCCTGGGCCTGTGCTTGTGCACTGCCGAGCAGCCCCGCCACCAACAACACCAATACAAACAACGCCATTTTTTGCCTCATTCGTTTTCCTCCTTGGCAACCCGGCTATCTAATTACTTAGACCCGTGGCTTTGTGTCCCCACCTCACGATGGGTTTACCTTTATCTGAGGGAAAGAAGAATCTTCATTCTACTGTCTCTCAAATGTGTTTGCGGATCGTTCTTGGACTTTGGAGCACGGTAAGCCTGGCTAGACCCTTACCACTCCGAGAGCAGTGTTGGGTGCGGCTGCGGAATGCCGCGGGATTTGCTAGTTGGTAAGTACTTTAGACTGCACTAGTTTGAAGACAGCTTCTTCTAATAATGTCCTCACAACTAAGTTTATCACTTGCTGTTTTCCTTGACCAGTCTCAAATTCCACAATATTCTTCCCGAGGAAGGAGAAGAGCTGGACACCGACCTTCTCACCAATCACTTCTCCCCGCAGGCTTTCTGCCCAGACTACCTCGCCGCTGGTCAGGTCCGTCACCCGCAGATCAAGGGCCACTGTGGCCCGGGCATACTCTTTGGTACCCCCTTTGCCGGCTATGATCAGCCCTATGCCGCCTGTTTCCTTGCTCACTTGGTATTCGGTAATGGACCCGCTGATCATATACCTGGCTCCGGTGAGCTGGCCGGGAACCGGTCCTTCCCCCGGCTTAATCCTGTTGCTGGTGACCAGGTTCTGCTCGTTAATCAGGTCGGCAAAGCGGGCCCGGTCCAAAACGGCAAACTGGCGCGACCTCTGCAGGGCGGTGATGAGCATTTCTGTGGTTCCCTGGGAGACCACTGTGGATGCGGCCCCACCATCGGCCTTAAGTTGTCCGGTGGTGTCCGTAATGGCGTAGATGGCCACGGGAATCTTCTCTTTAGGCTCAGGAAGCGCCGCGAGAAGCTGGCTTGCCGTGGTCACATTCGCCTCCGATAGAAGTATGGACTCGGGAGCCTGCAGAACCTGCTCCATAGCCTGGGCCACTTCGATCTCGGTGGGTGGGGGGGTGGTTTTGGCTCCGGACATGCCTCCAAACAACAACGCCAAAGTCATGATCCCGATCATGATAAATTCCATGTTATCCCTCCTTTACACTTGGGCTCCGTGCGTTAGAAGCTTGGAGGAGCCGGCTGACTGCCAGTATCGATGGAGATCTCGGTCCAGCTGCCGTTGGCGTAGTGGTAGATCTTCATGGATTGGCTCACATCGTCCCACTCATAGTAGATCCAGCCATCGTCAACCGGGATGAACCCGTAGAATTCTCCCCCGTCCGGCTCGTAATAGACAATGTCACGGATGGCTTTACTCATGACCATGCGGTCCAGGCTTTCCTTAAAGCGATCCAGTCCGCTCTGCTCTTCCGTTACCCTGCTCAACTCCTCCTGCGCCTGGGCCACGTTCAGGGCCACTTGGCGCGCATTGGGGTTGTTGAGCAGCTGGAATCCCCAAGTCATGGTGTAGGTGGCCAGTGCTTGCGTGCTTACGCCCAGCAAGAGCACTGCCACAAGGCCCAAAAGAACAAGTCGTTTCACTGTTTTCAACCTCCTCTAGAAGAGAAACTGTACGCCGGCGGCCAGGTGCAGGCCCCGGCCGGCGATTCCGCCGGGAAGATTAACGTATCTGGCCTCTGCAAAGAAGTTTTTAGCGAACTCAAACCCTGCGAAGACCTGGTAACGAAAGCCATCGGCATAACCTGCCCCAGCACCTATGTATACGGGCACGGCCAGGTCAGGCAAGGGTACAACCTTGATGGAAGCAAATCCAGCTAGGCCGTTTTCCCCTTTCAGATAGATGATTTCCGTAACCAAGCTCGCATAGCGCTGCTGGCCCAGGGCGGTTTCGACGCGGGCTCCCACGTTAACCTCACTGCTTGTACCCAAGGTGGTGACCACCATACCCACTTTCATGTGGGGCGGTCTGCGTTCTTCATCTAAAAGCCTTTGGGAAGCGAGGAAGAGATCGATCCTGTCCTGCTCGATTCCTTGGCTGCCCAGCCCGTTGGCGAGTACTGGGACGCTGCCCAAGGCCAATACTAGGAGCAGTACAGCTGCTGAGACACTCCTTATTTTCATAGGGACTCTCCTTTCTACTAGCTTTGGGCAGCGCTGAACACATTACCGCTGCCGTCCTGCAGCACAGAAGTGCGGTTTCCGCTGCCGGTTTGACTGATGGTGCTGCTGTTGTCATTACCGAACTGCATGCTGCGGAGCATCTGCTGGGCTCCGAGCTGCAGGGCGGAAGCCCAGTTATTGACGCCGGCCTGGACTATGAGGGCCGCATTTCTGCCGGCACCGAGGGGAAACTGTTCCTGCACCACAAAGACCTCGTTGTTGTTGTCAATCTGATAAATGGAAGTGGTGTTGTCATCTCCCACCTGCAGCACGTTCAGCCTGTTGAACAGCCCACCCTGGTAGGTGAAGGCATCGTTGTCCGATACCCCGCCGCTAGAGGTTCCGGCCGAAGAGTGCATCTGGCTGATTGATCCCTCGTTTCCAGCACCGCCCTGCACTGCCAGGACCAGATCCCTTTGACCCAGCTGCCAGATCTCCATGGTGTTCTCGTTGCCGATCTGGGAGAGACCGGCGATGTGCTCTGCACCGAACTGCTCCATGGAAGCTTCGTTTCTGTCGCCGAGCTGCAGGATGATCACTTCACTGAGTACTTCTTGATACACATACACAAAGTTCTCCAGTCCGACCTGGGTTACTGTACCGATTCCTTGCGCGAAGCCAAGCAGGGAAGTGGTGAGCAGAACCGCTGCTGTAAAGACAAAGACCAGCATACCCGGGACTTTCCTCACGATAATCTCCTTCCCACTTTGAGACTTCAGATTAATAACCAAAGCGGACGGCGCTGATTGTGGCGTTGTCGCCAATGTGCATCAGTTCCAGCACCGAGTTGTACCCGAACTGGATGTGATGGACGTTGTTGGCTGTGCCGAAGACCGCGACCCGTGAGACATGGGCTGTGCCCAGCTGGATTTGGGTCACGGAGTTGCTGCTGCCTGTGATCCAGGCAGCGGCTGCATTGTCGCTGCCGATCTGGTTTTGGATCAGGACATTGTTGCTGCCGGACTGCCAGGCGAAAAGCAGGTTGCCGTCGCCCAACTGAGTCTGGAGCACCGAGTTACTGCTGCCCGCCAGCCCTGCCCAGGCACGGTTAGTTGAACCTATCTGGGCCTGCAGTGTCCAGTTGCTCTCACCGCTTTGATAGGTGTAGGCTTCGTTGTCGCTGCCCAGCTGGTAGATCTGGGCCCAGCTTAAGCTGGCCTGCTGGTGGATGGTCCCTTGATTGAAATCGCCCGTTTGGTAGATGTAGGCTTCCGAGCCCTCTTGAGCAAAGACCAGGCTGGGAGTTGCGCCCACGATGCTGAGCATCACCAATAAAGCTGCGAACCAAGTTTTCACCATGCTGCTTGTGCTGCCCATGGATAAGCCTCCTTCAATCAGCCCTTGCTGAGGGTAGGGGGAAAGGCGAAGAAGAAGCCTTCTTCGCCTTTATTACTCTCAACCGCTGGGCCTACTGGTTAATAGTGGCCAGGTTGTTGTTGCCAGTTTGGGTAATAATGGCCATGGCGCTCTGGCTGGTCTGGACGATGTGGCCCTCGTTCTCATTGCCTGTCTGGGTGGTGAGGGCGTAACTGGGTACCGGGCTCAGGCTCCAGGCGTTGCTCTGGGTCTGGGTGGCCACATTGTCGCGGCCGGTCTGGTAGATGTAACCTTCCAGGCCGCTGCCGGAGGTTTGGGTCTGCAAGGCGTAGTTGCCGCGGCCGTCCTGCTCAATCACGGCCCAGGCAAGGCCTTCGCCAGTGAAGTTATCTTGGGTCTGGTAGGCTTCATTGTAATTACCGAACTGCTCAACGGACGCATGGGCGTCGCCCCTGAGCTGGATGACTTCAGCCAGGTTGCCATCTCCATCCTGGACCACCCAAGCTTCCATGAAACCATCGGAATCCACGTGATCGCCTTGAGTAACGGTGGCGGTGTTCCCATCGCCGTCCTGGTAGATGCTGATCTCATCATAACTATCATACTGATAGGCAAAGGCGGAGTTCATGAAGCCTCTCTGTTCCACTGCGGTCCAGTTGCCTTCTACCCGCTGCAGAACCAGGGAGTAGTTGGCAATGCCACTCTGGAGGATGGAAGCTTCGTGGAGATCACCAACCTGATCAATCTCGGCTTCGTTGAACCCACGGCCGATCAGGCCAGGGCTGGACTGGGTGATCACGGCCCTGCTGCCATCGCCGACCTGGGAGATGGTGGCAGTGTTAAAGCCGCTGAAGAGGATGCCGGTGTCAAACTGCAGTACGTAGGCGGCGTTGTCGGCGCCTTCCTGATAAATGTCAGCATCGTTGTAGCCCCTGAACAGTAAGCCGAATCCTACCTGGGTTATCTCCGCTAGGTTGCCGGTGCCCCGCTGCTGGATTTCGGCCTCATCGTTGCGGCCGCTCTGTTCAACGTAGGCTGCGTTGGCATCGCCCACCTGGCCTACAGCGGCGGATTCCCCATCGCCGGACTGTTCGACCAGGGCGAAGTTGCCCTCACCGCTCTGGACGATGCCCGAGCTGTGGTCTTCGCCATCCTGCACCACGCTAAGTACGTTCCCTTCGCCGAGCTGGATGCTGCGGGCGGAAGAATCGTCGGCGTCTTGGGTGACAAACGCCTCATTGAGGTCACCAGACTGGACCACAATCGCTTCGCTGCCTTCTCCGTCCTGCTCAATTAGGGCGAAGTTTTCATCGCCGGTCTGCAGAACCTCCGAGTAAAGCAGGGAACCATCTTGAGTGATGTGCGCCTCGTTGAAGTCGCCGGTCTGCACAGCCTCGGCTTCATTGTCCGCTGCGAAGGCAAAGGAGCTCAATCCCAAGACTAATACCAGAGTCAACACTAATAGTTTTTTCACAGAAAAACCCTCCTCTTTGGTTTTGGAAATCCTGTTGGTTTGGATGTCCTCCTTTGGCCGGTTTCACCCTAGCTCGCTGCCGCCCCATTGGTGACCAGTTAAAGGGTGGCAGGTCCTCGCTTCCAAAGAGGTTGTAATTGAAGACCCACTCCGTCAGCCGTCATATGGATGAAACCTTGTTCCCCCGGGCCCTCACCTCCTTAAAACGCTGTTGCCTAGGTCGCGGGTACTGTTTGACTCTAATTCTAAGGGCGGCGCTTAAAAATGCCTCGAACTGGGCTCAAAAAACACTCAAAAAAACACCCTTGGGAGACTTTTTGCTCCCAAGGGTGTTGGACACCGCTTGCCGGGCTTGTATTTACTTACTGTCTAAAGCGGACCACTCCCTCTGCATGGATTCCAGATCCTCACTGCTCAAAGTCAGGAACGTAAAGGGCGGCTCGGCACCAAACTTGTGCTCCATGGCCTGCCTGGCTTTAACGGACACGATCTGCGCCCCTAGGGCTCCGGTGGCGGGCAGGAAAATTACGATCATGGTGGGGGCGTAGCGGCAGATCATATCGGAATGCCTGAGCAGGCTCTGGAGCAGGACAAAAGCCTGGAGAAACTGCTGTTCTGAGGCCCCGTTATTGCCGATTACCAGAACCGAAAACTGTTCTCCGGTGCGCATCAGCCTCCTTTGCTCCGTTTCAAAGAAGGACTGGAGCACGGAGCGGGAACACACGTAAGCGCCATCGGAACCTTGAGCAGGTGAGCTGGCCTCTGTCAGGCGCTCCTTCATGTTGGCGATCAGATCGCTCATCGCGGGACTGGGCTCCAGGCCGAACTCATCCTTGAGCATCTGCACGTACCGCTTGTAAAGGTTCATGGCCTTAACAAACCGTTGGTCGAGGATGAGGGCCTTGAGCGCGGTTTGATAGAGCTCTTCCCGGAAGGGATCCTTTTTCAAGGCGGCGCGGCTGAGGTTGGCCGCTGCCTGGTAATCGCCCCGCTGGTTGATGAGCAGTTCGGCGCATCTGACCACCACTTGAAAATAGAGCTCCCGGTACTCCTCCCGGTGGGGGATGGTCCATTCTTCGTAAAGATCATCGCAGAGGAAGTCATCCCTGTAGAGCGCTAAGGCTGCCTCACAGTGGAACAGGGCCATTTCCATATTGCTGTGCTCAAGTTCCCGCGCTTTGCGCACGTGAAACTCAAACGGATCAATGTCCACACAGCCCCTCTCCAACTCCAGCCAGTAGGAACCGTGGGAATAGCGCAGGGGAGACTCAGCGTTGGAACCATCTTTGGAAAGCAGGATCCGCCGCACAAACCACACTGCGGTATGTAAGTTTCTCTGAATATCCACATTGACCTGATCAGGCCACAAAAGCTCGATGAGGACATCGCTGGACACCCGCTGCCCGTGCCTGCTGGCCAAGTATTTCAGCAGGGTTAGGGCTTTCTTTGACTTCCACACATCCGCTTCTACCTGCCGGCCGTCGATTCGCAGTGAGAAGGGCCCTAAAAGACCGATTCCAGCACGACACACGCCATTAGTGTTCATAGCCATCAACCCTTTACCCATTGGATTTGCGAATTCACTCCGCTCCGGCGCACTAATGCAGTTAATTCTCCAAGCCCAGCGAAAATCCTTGGTAAGTTACTAAGCATTTGTGTAAAAAAGCGGCAGCCCTCGAGGACTGCTGCTTTGATCCGTTATGGCTTTAGCCTTGCTCGGCCAGGCGCTTGTAGAGCTGGTACCGGCGGCGCACATCGTCTTCCGCCTGCTGGAAGAGCTCCTGGGCCCTGTCCGGGAACTGGCGGGCCAGACGGGCATAGCGCACTTGACTCTGGAGGTATGCCCGGAACTTGTCGTAATCGGGCTCCTTGGAATCAAGCTGGAACGGGTTCTGGCCTTCCGCTTCCCTGCGTGGGTCGTAGCGGTAGAGGTTCCAGTAGCCGCATTCCACAGCCCGCTTGCTCTCTTCCACGCTCTGGCTCATATCGATACCGTGGTTGATACACGGAGCGTAGGCGATGATCAGGGACGGACCGTTGTAGCTCTCCGCCTCGATCATGGCCTTGAGCAGCTGATTGCGGTTGGCGCCCATGGCCACCGTGGCCACGTACACATAGCCGTAGGACATGGCCATCAGGCCCAGATCCTTCTTGCGGGTGGGCTTGCCGCCGGTGGCGAACTTGGCCACGGCCCCGGTGGGCGTGGACTTGGAGGCCTGACCGCCGGTGTTGGAGTAGACCTCGGTGTCCAAAACCAGCACGTTCACATCTTCGCCGGAGGCCAGAACATGGTCCAGGCCGCCGAAGCCGATGTCGTAGGCCCAGCCGTCGCCGCCGATGATCCAGACGGACTTCTTCACCAGAATATCGCTGTTAGCTTCGATAGCTTCCAGCACTTCTTTCAAATCGCCGGAGGCTGCTGCGATGGCCGCGGGGAGGAGCTCCCTGATCCGGGCCGCCGTCTCTTTGGTGATCTCGGGATCGTTGATGTTGTCCATCCAAAGCCGGAAGGCTTCCTTCAACTCAGCCGGGATGTCCTGCTCCAGCAGCCCTTCCATCAGCTCAGCCAGCTGGCTTCTGCGGGCGCCCAGGGCCAGGTTCATGCCGTAGCCGAACTCCGCATTGTCTTCGAAGAGGGAGTTGGCCCAGCTCGGTCCATGCCCGTCCTCGTTAAAGGTGTACGGGCAGGTGGGGGCGCTGCCGCCGTAGATGGAGGAGCAGCCCGTGGCGTTGGCGATGACCATCCTGTCGCCGAAGAGCTGGGTGGCCAGCTTGATGTAGGCGGTCTCGCCGCAGCCGGCACAGGCTCCGGAGAACTCGAAGAGCGGCTGCCTGAACTGGCTGCCCTTCACGTTGTTGGCCGGGATATGGGCACCGCGGTTAGGCAGGCCCATGGCGAAGGTCCAGTTCTCATGCTGCACTTCGGCGTGTTCGGCCAGAGGCTCCATGACCAGGGCCTTTTCCTTGGCCGGGCAGACCTGGGCGCAGTTGCCGCAGCCCGTGCAGTCCAGAGGAGAGATCTGGATGCGGTAGTGCAGTCCCTGGAGATCCTTGCCCACGGCCTTGAGGGTGATAAAGGACTCCGGTGCCTTTTCCAGATCTTCATCTGTGGCCAGGAACGGCCGGATCACCGCATGGGGGCAGACGAAGGAGCACTGGTTGCACTGGATGCAGTTTTCAGGAATCCACTTGGGCACGTCGATGGCAATACCCCGCTTTTCGTAGGCGGTGGTGCCGGTGGGCATGATGCCGTCGGCCGTAAAGGCGCTGACCGGCAGCTCGTTGCCCTTGAGGGACTGGACGGGCCGGACCACCTTTTCCACAAACTCGGGTACGGATTCCGCGGCCGCCGCTGCTTCGTCCTGGGCCTCTGCCCAGCTGGCGGGGTAGTCGATCTTGACCAGATGCTCAACAGCCTTGTCCACGGCCGCGTAGTTCATCTGCACGACCTTTTCGCCCTTGTCGCCGTAGGTGTTGTAGATAGCTTCCTTGATGTACCTGATGGCATCTTCGGGCGGGATTACGTTGGCAATCTGGAAGAACGCGGTCTGCAAGATGGTGTTGATCCTGCCGCCTAAGCCGATTTCCTGGGCGATCTTCACAGCATCGATGTTGTAGAAGCGCAGCTTCTTCTGGGCAATGGTGCGCCGCAGGGAGGCAGGCAGTTCCTTTTCCATCTCTTCCACGGTCCAGGGAGAGTTGAGCAGGAAAACGCCGCCTTCTTTGATGCCGTCCAGGAGATCGTAGATCTTCACATAGGAGGGCTTGTGGCAGGCAATAAAGTCAGCCTGGCGGACCAGATAGGGAGCCTTAATCGGGCTCTTGCCGAAGCGCAGGTGGGAAATGGTCAGGCCGCCGGATTTCTTGGAGTCGTACTCGTAGTAACCCTGCGCGTACATGTCCGTATGGTCACCGATGATCTTGATGCTGTTCTGGTTGGCGCCAACGGTACCGTCGGAACCAAAGCCGTAGAACTTGCAGCTGATCAGATCCTGGGGAGCGATGTTCAGCTCTTCCCTGATGGGCAGGGAGGTGTAGGTCACATCATCGGTGATGCCCACGGTGAAGTGGTTCTTGGGCTCGTTGAGGGCCAGGTTGTCGAAGACAGCCTTGACCATGGAGGGCGTGAACTCCTTGGAGCTCAGGCCGTAGCGCCCGCCCACAACCTCAATGTCGGTGCGTCCAGCCTCGGTGAGCGCGCCCACAACATCCAAGTAGAGAGGCTCGCCCAGGGCACCGGGCTCTTTGGTGCGGTCGAGGACTGCGATGCGCTTGACCGACTCGGGGATAACCTGAATAAAGTGTTCAGTGGAGAAAGGCCTGTAGAGGCGGACCTTAACCAGACCCAGCTTGGCGCCGCGCGCGTTGAGATACTTCACCGTCTCTTCGATGGTCTCGGTGCTGGAACCCATGGAGACGACGATGTGCTCAGCATCTTCGGGACCTACATAATCGAAGGGTTTGTAATGGCGGCCGGTGAGCTCGCCCACCTGGTTCATGGCCTCAATAACGTGCTTGGGGACAGCCAAATAGTAGGGGTTGGCAGCTTCCCGGTTCTGGAAGAAGATGTCCGGATTTTGGGCGGTTCCCCGCAGCTCAGGGTGCTCAGAGTTGATGCCCCGGGCCCGGAAAGCAGCCACGGCTTCCATATCCACCAGCTTGGCCATCTCTTCGTAATCGATGACGTCGATCTTCTGGTACTCGTGGGAAGTTCTGAAACCGTCGAAGAAGTGGAGGAAGGGAACGCTGCTCTTGATGGCGGCGAGATGCGCCACCAGAGCCAGGTCCATCACTTCCTGGACAGAACCGGAGGACAGCATGGCAAAACCGGTCTGCCTGGCGGCCATCACGTCAGAATGGTCGCCAAAGATGGACAGGGCATGGGTAGCCACCGTACGGGCGGAAACGTGGAATACTCCGGGCAGAAGTTCCCCAGCGATCTTGTACATGTTGGGGATCATGAGCAGAAGCCCTTGGGAAGCGGTGAAGGTGGAGGTCAGTGCTCCTCCCACCAGTGAACCGTGGACAGCTCCCGCTGCTCCTGCTTCAGACTGCATCTCCACGACACGTACAGGCTGTCCGAAGATGTTCTTTTTGCCATGGGCGGCCCATTCGTCACAGAATTCGCCCATGTCCGATGATGGAGTAATGGGATAAATCGCGGCTACGTCACTGAAGGCGTAGGCCACGTGGGCAGCTGCGAAGTTCCCATTGACGGTCATCTTGCGCATAAGCTTATAATTCCCCCTCATAAATATGATAATAAAGCCTGCGGCACCAAGTGCTCACCCTTGACCACCGTGGGGCGTGGAAAGGTCATGTGATGGCGGTCACAAGGTCAGGCGTTTTTCCTCCCATTCAGTTCTCCATTGGTCCTGGGATTCCTTCACAAATTATATACTTAATGTAAGGAGCAGTCAAATCAGGCAGGGGGAAAGCCTGCGTCTGAATTCAGTCACATTGCCCACAACTTTACGATTGTCGTAAGGAGGGTGCAGAGAGCCAGGCCGAATACGGTGGGGAGCAGGGCGGAAAGGAGGGTCCAGCGCAGGCTCCCCACTTCCTTTTTGATGGTGAGCAGGGTGGTGGCGCAGGGCCAGTGGAAGATGGCAAAGAGCAGGAAATTCAGGGCGGTGAGCCATGTCCAGCCGTTGGCGGTCAAAATGCTCTGGATGGCCCCGAGATCCTGCACCTCTAAAAGGGCCTGCGCGGAGAGGTAACCCATGAAGATGATGGGGACAACTATCTCATTGGCCGGCAGGCCAAGAATAAAGCCCAGGAGGATCATGCCGTCCAGACCCATGGCCCGGCCCAGAGGGTTCAGCCAGCCGGCCAGCCTGGCCAGGAGCGTGCTCCCGCCCGCGCTCACATTGGCCAGAACCCAGGTGAGCAGGCCGCAGGGGGCTGCCACCACCACAGCCCGCCAGAGCACAGCTAAGGTGCGATCGAGAAAGGATCGGACCAGGACCGTACCTACCCGGGGACGGCGGTAGGGGGGCAGCTCCAAGATGAAAAAGGAGGGCTCCCCCCGGAGCACGGTGGCGGTGAGAAGCTTGGAGGCCGCGAAGGTGGCCAGGACACCCAGCGCCATGGCGGCGAGCACAATCGCGGCTGCCCCTAGACCCCCCGCCGGCCCGGGCAGCACGGCGGAGGCGGTTATGGTGCCCATGAGGATCAGCATGGGGAAGCGCCCGTTGCACGGCACGAAGTTGTTGGTCAAAATGGCCACCAGACGCTCGCGAGGTGAATCGATGATGCGGGCGGCAACAATGCCAGCCGCGTTGCAGCCAAAGCCCATGGCCATGGTCAGGGCCTGCTTGCCGTGGGCACCGGATCTTTGAAAGAAGCGATCCAGGTTGAAGGCGATGCGGGGCAAAAGGCCGAAATCCTCCAGGAGCGTGAACAGGGGAAAAAAGATGGCCATGGGCGGCAGCATCACGGAGATGACCCAGGCCAGGCCCCGGTACATGCCCAACACCAGGGGATCGTGCAGCCAAGCCGGCACGCCCAGGGTCTGCAGCAGCCGGCCCAGGGCACTCTCTCCCTGAAACAGGATCCCCGCCAGGAGCTGCGAAGGATAGCCGGCACCCACGATGGTGAGCCAAAACACCCCGGCCAACAGGGCCAGCATGAGGAAGAGCCCCCAAGTGGGCGAGATGATCAGGCGGTCTAAACGGGCGGTGAGATCAGCTCCAGGCCGGGTTTGCCCCCGCACCACCAGGGAGGCGATTTCCTCCGCCCGGCGGTAGAGCAGGGTCGCGGGCTCCCCGGCAGTCTGGGGCACCGGGGTCGGCCGGGGCCGCAGCTGTCCCAGGGCCACCCGGATAGCCGCATCTTTCAAGGCTTCCAGGCCTTCACCGGTGGTGGCGGTGGTGGGGATCACGGGAATCCCCAGCTCCTCTTCGAGCTTAGGCAGATCCAGCTGCAGCCTGCGCCTTCTGGCTTCATCCATGAGGTTCACACAGAGCACCACCCGCGCTGTGAGCTGCACAACCTGCAGTACCAGGTGGAGATTCCGTTCCAAGCAGGTGGCATCGGCCACCACCACGACCGCATCGGGTTGGCCCGAAAGGATGAAATCCCTGGCCACTTCCTCTTCTGGGGAGGAAGCGGTGAGGGAATAAGTACCGGGCAGGTCCAGCACCCGGCAGGTGCAGCCCTGATGGCGAAAGCTTCCTTCTTTCAAGAGCACGGTCTTACCGGGCCAGTTGCCCGTGTGCTGCTTGAGGCCGGTCAGGGCGTTGAAGATGGTGCTTTTACCCGTATTGGGATTGCCGGCCAGGGCAATGAGGCAGTCGAAGTTCATAGCAACTCCCCCTGCGGGCTGACCAGCACCTGCTCCGCAGTGCTCCGGCGCAGGGCAAGAACGGCTCCCCGTACATAGTAGGCGGCCAGGGTGCCGCCGCGATCCACAAACTGCAGTTGGACCGGGGTGCCCGGTACCAGACCCAAATCCAGCAGCCTCTGCCTGAGGATTCCCTGGGCCCGGAGGCTGTGCACAGTTCCCCAACGGCCGGGGGCTAGATCGGCTAAAGTCACGGCACCACTTCCCCTCCACGATTCACTCTACTAGAGTATGAACCGGCGGTGCTTTGGTGCCAGCGCCAAGCCAAGGGGAAACAGGGATTTGACTTGGAAACGAGAATTGATAGGGCATAATGACCGGTAAGGAGCAGAGGTTCATGGATCTAGCAGCAATCAAAGAACTTGCCTGGCAGAGCATGGGCGAGCGGATTACCCATCCCCAGCGGGAGAAGGGCTTTATCTACTACCACGGCCAGCGGGTGGCTGCCATTGCCCTGCAGCTCAGGGAGCTCATCTGCCCAGGAGATGAGAGCTATGATCAGGTGATCTTGGTGGGGGGCTGGTTCCACGATGTGGGCAAAGGCCTGGAGCCCCATTGGGAGTACGGCGCGCTCATTGCCCGGGAGATGCTGAAGGAGCACTGCTCCCCCCGGGAGCTGGAGCAGATTGTGGAAATCGTACAGGGCCACACCCTCCGCAAGCAGCGGGACTACCCCCACTATGTGCAGCTGGTGCAGGATGCCGATATTCTGGATCACTACGGCAGCCTGGAGATCTGGCTGAACTTCCAGTACTGTGCGCTTTCCGGCTGGGGTATGGAGCGCTCCTGGGAGTTTTACGCCGAGAAGTACGGTGAGCAGATAACCAAGGTACGCGCCCTTTTGAACTTCCCGCAATCAGTGGAGTTTTTCGATGAAAAGGATCGGTTTGTGCGCCAATTTGTGGAGCGCTTCCGGCGGGAAGGCAGAGGAGAGCTGATTTTGGAACACAAAAAGGCCAAGGATTGAAATCCTTGGCCCTTTGAGAGGGAGGATATAGCGTCGTTGCCGCAAGTTAGCGGGAATTGGCGCTCTGAGGATCGATGGTGATTTGCACTGTATCAGTAAGGACGTCGGCATAGGTATAAGAACGGCGGCGGACTGCATTGGATTGGTCGAGATGAACTACAAACAGTTTGGGATAGGTTTCTGCCAAGACTCCCTCAGACTCTAAGTAGCGGCGGCGTCCCTGGTTGGCCCGGATGAAGATCTTCTTACCCAGATTTGACTCCAGGTAACTGCGGATCTCTTCGATGGTGGTAGGCTTTTGCACACCCATGTTCTCAACCCCTTCCAGGAAGTTTTCCGCCCGGTGCTAAGTGACAAGCATCACAGCAGCAAGCGGTCAAAAAAAGCGCATGAACGACCGCTGGTCGTCACACGCTTGGAGTACTCCTACGAGGTTAGCTGACGGGTTAGGGCACCCAAGTTGCCCTTCCTAAGAACCAGGATTCACCCCAGAAATTGGGTCCCCCGCTGTCATTGAAAAATGATATTCGGAGATATCAGCGTTCCGTATGTAATTGTAGTTACAAAACGGCGCATTTATAATATAGCACAATACTTAGGAATATGTCAAGGTTGATGCTTTAAACCG